>Ga0307425_1000276_pt1 | contig 32355 bp, 30 predicted proteins | sample SalMarWE160330MG_FD_202152 | JGI IMG/M metagenome (GOLD analysis project Ga0307425, IMG submission 202152) | Salt marsh sediment microbial communities from the Plum Island Ecosystem LTER, Massachusetts, United States - WE1603-30 | ecosystem: Environmental > Aquatic > Marine > Intertidal zone >...
GTTAATGACTTTCCGGTTATTCAATATCATAAAGATAAGGCCTGTTGCGATGGGCGGCAAAAAAGCCCAAAAAATCCCTAAGAAGGACTGCCGATATTGGGCACTGATATCCCTGATGATTAACCGCCAGGCCAGCTCCCTCGAAGCAAGTAGGTCATTCCACATTTCGCTAACCATGACGGTTGGAGACCGAAGTCTTGATTTTGGAGTATAAACGACGACCGGAAGTTCTTTGTTTTTTTCAGCGCTGTTACTCATTGTCTCTTGATTGCAACAAGGACGAAAGGATTCACACGTCGGAACCGAACCGAGCCACCCTCCTACCGCTTAGTCGACACAGGATGTCAAGGCTTTGTCCCAAGTTATTTGCGCTTGGTCCAAAGAATACTCATGTAGACCTTCATTTCTTATTGCTAACGCACCACCACATAGTCTTTCGTATAAGTCCTTGTCGCTCAAAACCATCTTAACAGCCTCAGCGAAACCATCCAAATCTCCAGGCCTGATCAGAAAACCGTTTTCTCCGTTACGAACGATATCGCCGATATCTGCATCGTCAAAAATCACAACCGGTAATCCGCAACTCATGGCTTCGATCATAGCCATGGGAAGACCTTCGCCCTGGGATGTCATTACGAAGACTCTGGACTGATTCAACAGGTCACACACGTACGAGGCGTCCCCCGGCTGCAAGAAATCGACGTGGCGGCTCAGTTTCAGTTGCGTGCATTGTCTTTCCAGCTTCCCTTTCGACTTCCCATCCCCGACGATAGCCAGCTTGGCATTTCCAAGGTGTTTTTCAAACACCAGCTTATGAACGACTTCCAAAAGGAGGTCGATTCTCTTATAAGGACTCAGAAGGCCAACATAAATCATGTCATATTTCTTGATCAGGCTCCGGGGGGAAAACGCTCCAAAGTCAAAGACATTGTGAGGGATGAAAATCTTCTCTTTCGCAAACCCCTTTTCAGCAAGCCACCTCCTTGACCGGGTCCCTCTGGTGCCGAGAAAATCAGCCAGGAAGGCAAGCCTCAGCAGTATCCGCTGAAGTCTTTTTCGGTGTGGGTAAGTGAGAGCCAGGTCATTTTTCCCCATGAGAAGAAGGATCTTTTTCTTGCCAAAGACCGTTCCCAAAATGTTGACGTAAAGTCCGTGAAGAAGCAATCCTATTCCAATAACGACCTCCGGTCTGTATCTGACAAGAACATAGACGATAGCCATGACTCTATACAGCTCGGCCAACACGAGGTTTCTCTGTAAAATCCCTCTTGGAGAAAAACATGTTATCTTCTCACCCGCCACGAAGTCCCTTCTGACCAAGTAGATATTGGTGACCGTCTTCGACTTCATTAACGGCAGGATCTTGGAAAAGAGCTTTCTGTCGATCATACCTGCAACAACCAGAACGTCCATCCTGTCATCATACCATTGTTTGAAGTTGCCCCAACGCCCTTGCCATCCAGGCATTGCACCACCGCATGAGGGAATAATTCCAGGTCATGAATCGCCCTCTGCGGTAGGCAAAGTCATGAGCCTTTCTCCGGTAAAGATTGTCAAGAGTCCACTCAGCAATTCTTTCGGCTTGCGACAAGAACGCCTTCTCATATCTAGCGGCCTTGGAAAAGGAAATGATCCCTTGGGCAGCGCCATGCACATCATGGGGGAATTTGCCGTCGTTCATCCACCTTGGGGCCCCGTCTGGCTCAAAAAGGTTCCCTTGATAGTAGGCAAGGGCCTTCCAGTAAGTGTCCATGTATCGGTCCTCACCCGTTTCCTCGAAATACTCCAGAAAGGCATCCAATATCGCTCCGGTGTGATAATTATCATGTCTGATAGGGGACTTTTCTTTGGGATGGGTGTAATACCATGCATCATAGGATGTACGTCTGCCAAAGGTGAACGCCATGAGTTTCTGTGCGAAATCAAACAGCTCTCTCTCTTGGGTGTGTTTCCATACCTTAGTCAGAAAGGCCCCGGCCAAGGCGTTAATGTTCAAAACTATAGAATTCGTGGGACGCAAGACATAACTGATGGCGGTCTCTTCTTCCCCATCCAGAAGCACCGGGAGTTCCTTGATGATGAAATCTGCAACATCTCTGGCCACGCTGAGATAGGCTTTGTTTTTGAGCAACCGGTACGCGTGGATGAAGGCTTCGCCTACAAAGACAGACACCACACAGTTGGGCTCATTCAATGCCTGAAGGAACATCGTATTTTGCCACACAAAATTGTATCCCCAAGACGCATGCTTTGAACCTTCGGCCTTATGATCCATGAGCCATTGAAGTAACTTCTCTGCTTCCCCCTTGTAACGCTCATCGCCGCTCACGGTGTAGAGGAACAGATAAGCCCTCACGAACAAGGCGATTCCCTTGGGATTGCGAGACCTCCGTACACCCAGTATTGGTCGGATGTGAAAAGGACAATGGTTCACAACTTGGGTGTAGACAAACCGAAGCCACTTGTTGTCAAGGGATAGGGTGTCGAGCAGAGGACTGTTTAAGGCGTCGAACTTGCTGTAGCCTCTATAGCCTTGACTCCTTGCCGAATCCAACACATCCACACAGATACGTCGCAATTTGGGCTTCATGGCCAGCCACGATACGTCGTTTTTACCCAGCTCCGCTTCTTGCATTGCACCCAGATGTAATGCGTAACTAGTTGTCATTACGGGTTATTTTAGCCGATCTGGGCCCGTGGCCCGCGGTTCTGATCCTAGCCGTTTGATGCCGCCGCCTCGAGTTCAATCATCCCGCTTCGGCAAGATCTATTCCTTCTTCGCCTCCCAGATCAGCACGCGAGGACGCTTGGCAAGATCTGGAACCATTTCCTTGTACTCCTCTCGGCTCAGCACAAGGGAACGGATCTTCCGTTTGATATATCGCTCCGTTTTTCTGCTCAGATCACTGAGCTGATACTGGTCAACATTTCCCACCAGCAGCAGGTCTATGATGCCCGTATCCTTTCCTTCGGCGTAGTCATCGATCAAATAGGCCTGCTCCAGGTCACCCAGCCGGTTGACGATACCGTCGATGACCTGATCCATGCCCATGACTTTTCCGACCATAGACCTGAGCTCAGGAAACAGTGGGTGATTCACATTGGCTGTGTAGAAGACCTGACGCCCGTTTCTTTCGGATTTCAGTAGCTTAGTATGGGTCAGTTGGTTGAGCTCTTCGCGGACCGAGTTGGTGGAGACGCCGAATTCCTTGGCAAGCTCCCTAAGATATGATCGTGTCTGGGGATTGAAGAAAAGGCGGATAAGGAGCTTGATACGGGTCCTTGAGGATATGAGGCCTGCAAATAGACTGTCCACTGGAACTCCTTTACGAGCAACTTTATTACTCATAACATACCAAGAAAATCTGGTCAAGAGCTTTTCAGTGTTTCTGCGAGAAATATGCCAACAATTTCTCTTTATTCATCAAAGGGGGGTTGTAAGATCGACAAGATTTGGGGCCGCCGCGCCTTGGAAACGCGGCCAGCTCTCCACGGAGTGGACTGGGCGGGGCAGTGAAAGACCCTCTCATGGTTCAAAAAAGGGCCAACATGAGTACTCTCCTATGATAAAGACTGGACGTTCGGTGGGACCTATGGAGATAAGTGCCGTCAGACAAGACGATACAGGTAGTAGCGTCCCTTGTCCGATTTCAGCAATTCTAAATACCTTTCCTGAAAAGCGAGAAACATGTCCTTCTCTTGCGCGGAAAACGTGCTCATATCGCCAAAAACATAGTTGATATCGTAAAGTACGTGAGTAAAACCCAGATCCTTCAGAGCTTGATAGACATCCGCGGTGGTCACAGAGCGGGTTAGGATCTTCTTGATCGTGTAAGACTCAAACATGGAATCAGAATAGTACGGAGGCTCGAAGAGATATCCAATGTTCTTCATGTAGACTAGGAAGGTTCTTGAGCTTTCGGGCAGGTGAGTGTTGACGTATTGAAACATGGCATAAGACGGGATCATACGGTTCAAAAAAACATCTCTACCCTCCTGCCCTGTGACGACGGCCACTGGCTTTATCTTAACGAAATCCTTGACGACGTAATATCCATTAAAGACTAAGCCGCCTGTAATAAACACCACCAGCAGGGCGAACACGCCCTTCCGTGATCGATAGTAGCTGAGAATGTAGACCGTCGTCATAGCCAAGAAGGGAAGAATCGGGATCAGGTATCGGATTTGTTGCGCAGATGAGGCCCAGAACAAGAATGCCAGCAAACAATAGACCATGGCAATCTTGGCCCCGATGGCCATTTTTCGCATTCCCATGAGAAAGGGCAATGTTAAGAGAAATATCGGCCCCAAGACCCCGTCAAACTGTGGGCTGTCCATAGCGGCATTCACACTCACGTTCCACGGCAGCAGCAGATAGCCTAGGAGGCCTCGGCCCATGCCCAGGCTTTGAACAAACAGATCATAGAGGTGCGCTTGCGCCGGGTCCAAGCCCTTGCCGCCAAAGATCCCATACATAAAGGGATAGAACGGATTGCCTGTCATCACCCAGTTCTTGATATAAAAGGGACTGCCCACAACCAAGGCGCATGCGATATATACTGACAGCAGACGAACGGTGTTCGGCACGCGCCATCTATGGTGCAGGCAAGCCCACAGAATCCCGAGGCATCCCAGGAAGGGCAGAAAAAGGGCCGTGTACTTGGTGGCCATGGCCAGACCAGAGAATACGCCGCACAAAATAAGCCACACGCTCTGTTTGCGGGCAAACCAGTTCACGAATGCATAGACGGCCGAAAAAGTGTAAAAGCTGACCGTCAGGTCATTATAGGCCCTATGGGATGTCACAAAAACAGATGGAATCGTATAGAAGATCAGTAGCGCAAGAGGGATAAAGAGGGCCTCTGAGATATGGTGTCTCATGAACTGCCACATCCCCAAAAGGATGGATAAAGCCATGACAAAATGGAACCCTTTGGCCAGGACATCTCCGCGGAGGGCCAGCCCGATGACGTACAACATCTCGCCGTTCATGGGATAATACGCAAAGATGTTGCCCCCAACAAAATAGATGCCATGATGCTTGAGAAAGAGCTTGGGCACGGCCAAATGATATATCAGGGCATCCTTGCCAATCGCCGGCGTGAGCATCAACACAAGGCCTAGCAGGAGGCATCCCCACAAAACAATGCCGATACCTCGTTGCCAGAAAGACAGGCGGATTTTGGAAACCGGGGCCGTTTCCACAGGACATCCAAGCCTGAGCCATCCGACGAGAGCCAACGCAACAGACAGGCCCGTGAGGACATACACAGCTAAAGGATAGAGACATTGGAATACCGCCAAGAAAAAAACCGAATAGCTCAGAATGCCGAAACCCAGCCCGATGGAAAAAACGACGCATTCACCAACACTCATGAACTGGATGCTGGTCTTACACAGAATCAGTCTTCCCAGCCCAATAGCGACAAGCGTTATGGCTACTAGACAGAACAGATCCAAGCTGTGCTGTAACAGTGCTGCACTCATGTTTCTTACTTCAAGCCTGCCAGGGCCTGTTTCACCTTTGTGTCACGAGGGGCCAGGGAAAGCGCCTTGATTAGATAGGACCTGGCCCGTCGGGTATCACCTTGGAGCAAGTAAAGGAATCCCGCGTTCTTATATCCATTGGCCAGGTTTGGGCTCAGGAACATGACTTTGTTAAAATCTTTCAAGGCCTCATCATACCTTCCAAGTACGGCGTAACTCTTGCCCCTAACATTATATGCCGGGCTGAAATTGGGCTCCATCGCCAGACACCGGTTCAGTTCGGTAATGGCCTGTTGATATTTTCCATCTTTGAAAAGTGCTTTACCACCCATTTGATAGTGAATCTTGGTAGCCTGCTGCCATCGATCCACTTTGACAATTTCATCCGTGAAGAAAAAGCGAGTCAAAAAGAAGAATAACCCCAAAAAGATAAGAACCGCAGCAGCGCTCTTGAACCTTTTTGACACCACCATTTCCTTGAGGGCATAGATGGCGTACCCTGCAAAAAGACACAAGTAGGGTACGGCTGGGGTTCGGTACCTTGACTGGACCAGAAATAGCATCCCTGAAAATAGATAAACAAACACAACGGCATACAACAGAAAACGTGTCTTGAAATTTTTGAGCGCAAGGAGCATGCCTAGAAGGCCGAGGGAGGCAATGACGCCATATCTGATGAAGGGAAAGGCTATCGAGGCCTTATACTCCTTGTAGGCCGATGCAATGTAATGCATCTCATAGTCGTTGAAAAAGTAGAAAAGCTTTTTGATCTCCAACTTCATATAAGCGACTGGATCGCTGATAATGTCGTCAAGGGCGCGCTTTATCCAGAACTTGGAAGACTCCGAGGGAGATAGTACTCTCCCAATTAACTTACTAGCCGTCTTGCGGTACATGACATGGGCATAGTCCGGTTCACCGGCCCCTTCCTCAACAAAACCCTCATCCGGGAGGCCCGTTCCTTCCAGGGCCGTGGCACCCCGGCCATTTCCGTGAAAGAAGACCTTGCCTGCATCAGCCGTGACCAGTACAACGTCATGCAGTTTCACGTAGTTTCTTACAGTGACAGGTATGACGACCAGCAAAACGGCACCGAAAAAGAAAAGGACGCGGGACAGTCTCTTTGGAAAGGCCTGTGCCTTTTCCGCAAAAAAAAGGAGCCATACCGCAGCCGCCGGCAGGAATAACAGAAAGTTGGGCTTCGTGATAATCGAAAGCCCCACAAAAAGACCAGCCAGCAAGGACCAGACCCAGGCTCGCCTGGAAGGGTCGTCGTCCTGCCTTGCGCGCAGCAGGCCATAGACCGCCAGCAGATTGAAGGCCAGGACAAAGACCGTGGGCTCCAGGGTCGATTCGAGTATGATCAGATTCGCATAAAGCGCGCACATCAGGCCGGCCAGAAAGCCGACCTCTCGCCGGAAAACTCGCCCCCCCACGGCAAAAACCAACAGACAATTCAGAGCGCCTACAAAAGACTGAATGAACTTCACATAGGTCCAGTTAACGTCAAAAATCTGCTTAAGGGCGGTCATGAAATAGAGATAAAAAGGGCTCAAATCGACCAGCCTTTTGCCGATATCCTTGCCCTCTGCCAGTTTCTCCGCAAAGAAAGGGTACTTGACGAAAAGGGCAGGCTCATCGATATAGACCAGAAAAAAAAGCCGGGCACCTATCCCTATGATGAAAACGAGAAGAAACGCCTTGTAAATTTGACTTGATTCTTTGGTATGGGGGAAGGAAGACACCGATTCTTTCTATTTTGCGACATCCATGCCGCCAAGGGATCGCGACACGGCGTTAAAGACCTCGTCGACTGTGATCGCCTTCATGCACATGGGCTCCGTACAACTTGTTTTTCGGTGATTATAGGCCGAAAGACAGGGGCTGCACGACAAACCTGCAAACAGACAAGAGGTGTCCTGACCCAGGGGGCCATACAGCAACGGTGTCTCCGGCCCGAAGAGTACGATGTTCTTGATAGGGGTCAGGGACGCGAAGTGGGCAGGCCCGCTGTCCGCCGTCACCAACACATGGGCAAGGCTCAGCAGGTCCATCAGATCTTTGAAGGACGTCCGGCCGGTGAAGTCGATGCACCGGCTGTGGCCCACCTGGTCCAGGATTATTGCTGCCTTCCCTCTGGCCTCTTCAAGGCCGATAATAATGACAACAGCATTTAATCGCTCCAGAATCCTTTGGGCCAAGGCCCCGTAGTTTTCCGCTGGCCAGGCACGCACCGGCAGAAGGTCGCCGGCATGAGGGTTAAGCAGAATTAAATGTTTGACCTTGTCCACTGCGGGATTGATACGGACCAGACGTGCCCGCAAGGCCCGCAAGTCTTCTTCCGAACCCTCGTAGCGCGCAGGCGTCAAATCCTCTTCAGCAATGGCTTCTTTCAGCAATGGGTGCTCGCCATGCCGCTCAATCGCCTTGACCAAGGCCATAAAATTCTTGGCCATGTGCTGATGACAGTTGTAAAGAACCCGATGGGTCATGAATCCACCTCGATAGAGCCCCTCTTCGTGATACCTCCCGAAACCCACCCGCCTGCAGGCCCCGGAAACACCGCTGAGCAAAGATGAAAAGCGGGAAAAAAGCTCCAGGTCGAACACCGTATCAATTTTCGCCCTTCGTATCGCTCTTATCGCCTGCAGGGTGGTCAGAATGAAGCGCAGGGGAGACCGGACGTCAATCGTGATCACATGAGCCGACGGCACGGTATCAAGGATGTCCACGGAAAAGCGGTTCTGCTCAAAAATCAGGAAGTAAAGCTTTACGCCGGGATACTTGTCTATCGCATGACCCATGGCAGAATAGGCAAGGATGGCACTTCCCATCTCTGAAAGTTCTATGAAGAGGATCTTTTCCGGTATCGTGTCATGCCTTGTTCCAGGCTGCTTATCGCGCCTCAGGTGGGCGAGAAGCCTGTGCCCCAGCGAGAGAAACAAACAGGCCGGTATTCCTACCCATCGGTCAATGCCTCTTATCAAGTCAAGGTTCATGGCAGTTGCTTTTTGTTCGACCGCAGCAACATCAGCGGGAAACGATTGAACCTAGTCGAACAAGATCCGTGAGATGTCGTTGTAGAAGACATAGATCATCAGTAGGATGAGAACGAAGATGCCGATTTGCTGGGCCACCTCGCGCATTTTCAGGTTGACGGGCTTCCGGCTGACGGCTTCAATCAGGAAGAACAGGAGGTGTCCTCCGTCCAACACAGGGATCGGCAGTAAGTTGAGAATACCAAGGTTGACACTCAAGAGGGCTATAAAGAAAATGAGATTGGTGATGCCGGCCTTGGCCTGCTCACCAGCCAACTGGGCAATGAGGATAGGGCCACCCAGGGTTTTTGCCGAAAGGGTGCCGGTAAGAATCTTCACAACAGACAGCACTGTCAGTTTGCCAATCTGCCATGTTTGCAAGGTCCCCTGAATGAGCGCTTCGATGGGATTGAGTCGCTCCACCGTATAGGCCCCAGAGGCTGTTATGCCGATGACATATTTGTCCACGCTTTCCCCAAACACGTTCTGAGAAGAAATCTGTTTCGGGGTGACCGTTACAGAAATCACGGTCCCGTCCCGCAGGAGATCAAGCCTCAAGGGACGCCCCCCACTGCCTTTAATGAATCCTGCCATCTCATCCCATTGGGCCACCGGGTTGCCCTCCACGGCGACAACATGGTCTCCGGCACGGATTCCGGCCTTTTGGGCGGGCATCCCGTCCTGTACGGCACCCACGTCGGGCTTCATGATGGGAAGCCCCGAAATCTGAAAGAATGCAAAGAATATGACAACGGACAGTAGAAGATTGAAGACCGGCCCTGCCAAGACAACCAGGCTGCGCGCAACAAGACCCTTATGAGAAAATGACAAGGGGATCATCGACTCATCAAGGGCTGAATCCGGCGTCTCTCCCACCATCTTCACATACCCCCCGAGGGGGATGGCCGAGATTCTGTAATCGGTCATGCCAACCTTCTTGCCGAGGATTCTAGGACCAAATCCCAGTGAGAACTTCTCCACGCCTATGCCCAGAGCCTTAGCCACGATGAAGTGACCGAACTCATGCACAAAGATCAAGATACCCAAGACAATAACAAGCGAAATAATGTTCGTGCTCATAGAGTTCTCTCAGCCGTTCGCCGTGCCCAGGCATCTGCCGCCAGGATATCCGAAAGCCCCGGGGCGGGCACGGGCTCATGTTCGGCCATGGTTTCCTGTATGGTTTCGGCAATGCGACCAAAACCGATGCGGTGGTCCAGAAAAGCGCGTACGGCCACCTCGTTCGCGGCACTTAAGACAGCAGGATAGGTTTTTCCGAGGCGGCAGGCTCGGATGGCCAAAGCCAGGCAAGCAAATTTCTCCAGGTCCGGTTCTCGAAAGGTCAGGGCGGCCAACTCGAAAAAATCAGGCGAAGACAATCCAAGATCAAGCCGCTCCGGGTAAGACAGCGCATAGGCAATCGGTATTCTCATGTCAGGCAAGGCCAGTTGAGCGATGACAGAACCATCCTGATAAGCGACCATTGAATGGACGATGCTTTCAGGGTGAATGACGACTTGGATCTGTTCCAAAGGCACATCAAAGAGCCAACGTGCCTCGATTACCTCAAGGCCCTTGTTCATGAGCGTTGCCGAATCGATCGTCACCTTTGGTCCCATGTCCCACGTGGGATGGCGCAGTGCCATCTCTGGCGCGATGTCCTGCAGCTCCTCGGTTGGTCTGTCCAGAAAAGGGCCGCCGGAAGCTGTAAGAAGTATTTTTTTTAAGTCCTGTCTCCGGTGTCCGGCAAGGCACTGAAATATAGCGCTATGTTCGCTGTCAATCGGAAGAATGGCCGCGCCTTTCTCTCGAGCGGTCTGCGTCAAGACTTCCCCGGCCATGACCAGGCTTTCCTTGTTGGCCAGAGCAACGGCCTTGCCGTGTTCAATCGCTGCCAGCGTGGGAAGCAGGCCTGCTGATCCCACCATGGCCGAAACGACCAGGTCGGCGGACTTGAGCGTTGCGGCCGTTTCATATCCATCTGCGCCATGGAGGATCTCCACATGACCCTTCGGCACAAGCTGCTCTTGGAGGCGAAGGGCCATTGCCTCATCCAGCACCACCACCACCTGAGGAGAAAAACGCTTCAGTTGTTCGCCGAGGAGGTCGATGTTGCGACCGGCCGTCAGGGCTACCACCGAGAATTCTTCTGGGAATTGCTCCACAACCCGCAGGACATTTCTGCCGACAGAGCCTGTGGAACCCAAGATGGCAAGGTGCTTCATGTTCGGTCGTCAGTCACTATGAATGGTTTCGACAAAGCTCACGCCCACCATGTCATGAACCGGGAATAACAGTCCAAAGTTGCAAATCATCACGTCACAAAAGGTAGATTTTGAAATAATAGAGGGTTGGCGCTGCAAAAAGTAAACCATCGATGCGGTCCAGCACCCCTCCGTGTCCCGGGAAAAACGACCCGGAGTCTTTCAAATCAACCGACCGTTTGAGCATCGATTCAACCAGGTCACCGACCTGGCCCACCACACCCAAGAGTACAACCAAACCGATACAAAGGCCCCAGGAGAACTCCGGCAACCAGTATTTCTTGAACAACGTGCCAACTATGAGATTGGCAACCAAGCCACCCAGCGCCCCTTCTACCGTCTTTCCAGGGCTTATGTTGGGAGAAAGTTTGTGTCGCCCAAAGGCTTTCCCAACGTAATAAGCAGCCGTGTCCCCTGCAAATAGCACCGCCAGCACGAAGAAGATCCAGATGACCCCCTTATTCCAGTCCCGGACGAGTATCAAGTGCCCCAGCAAGAATGGCACATACACGAAACCCGTAAGCTGCCTGTTCAAGACGACGGCCATCGAATCCCCAGGCTTGGAGCGAACCAGGCACACGACAGCAGACCCCAAGAAGGCCAGGACCAATATACCAGAGGGTGCCCCAATGTCCTTCGTGTAAAAGGATCCGATCACTGCCAAGCCAAGAATCAACCCGATCCCTTTCGCAGCCGGGGTCTCTTCGGGAAGAAACAAGGCATGGTATTCCATGAGCCCAACGGCTGCCGTGAAGCCCACGAGCAGTGCAAAACCGGTCCTTCCCCCTTTTAGTATTATCAGGGCCAGAAGGGGCAGGGCCACGGCAGAAGTAAGCAAGCGTTTCGTGTGCCCAGAACTCACGAATCTTGTTTCCATGTGTTCTTGATCTGAGGGGGTTTCTTGCTCTCGCCCCCTGTAGGAGCTTTTCTCATTTGGTCTCCCGTCATTCCGAACCGACGCTCACGGTTCTGGTAATCATGGAGGATCTGGATGAGTTCCTCTCTCCTGAAGTCAGGCCAGAGGGTCTTGGTGACGCAGATCTCCGTATAGGCAATCTGCCAGAGCAAGAAATTGCTGATTCGCATTTCACCACTCGTTCGAATCAGGAGGTCCGGTTCCGGCATCCCCTGTGTATCAAGATAGTTGGAAAAAACCTCCTTTGAGATCTCTTCGGGTTGAAGTCGCCCATCCCTGACCTGTATGGCGATATTTCGAGCGGCTCTCACGATTTCATCCCGGCCACCATAGCTCAGGGCAAGATTCAGAACCATCCCCTGGTTCTGTCGAGTCCTGTCGATCACTTCTTGGAGGACCTTCAAAGCATCTTGCGGAAGCCGCCCGATATCGCCGATCGCCCTCAAGCGAATACGATTTTCCATCATTTCCGGCCATTCTGACTCAAGGAACTCTTTAAGGAGCCTCATAAGCGCCGACACTTCGAGGGCGGGACGCTGCCAATTCTCCGTTGAAAATGCATAAAGGGTCAGAAACGCGATCCCGATTTCCCGGCAAGCCCGCACGATATCACGGACAGATTCAACGCCTTCCCGGTGACCTTTGATCCGGTTTAAGGCCCGCCTTTTGGCCCAGCGGCCGCTGCCGTCCATGATAATGGCGATATGTCGTGGGAGTGATTCGGGGCGCAGGGGAGAGCTACTAGAATTCAAGGATCTCCTTCTCTTTTCCCTGGCAAGTTTGGTCTGCTAATTCGATATGTTCGTCTGTAATCTTCTGCACCCGGTCCTGGGCCTTGTAGAAATCATCCTCGGAGATTTCTCCCTCTTTCTTCAGGCCCTTGAGAAACTCGTTCACATCCCGGCGTATGTTGCGAATCGAGACCTTGTGCTCTTCACTGATCTTACGCACCACCTTGACGAGCTCCTTACGGCGCTCCTCGGTCAGCGGCGGTATGGAAATGCGGATCACCTTGCCGTCATTCATAGGGGTCAGCCCAAGCTCGGATTTCAGGATCTCCTTTTCGATTTCTCCGATGCTCGTTTGATCCCAGGGCTGAATAAGGATGAGCCTGCTCTCCGGAATAGACAGGGACGCCATCTGTTTCAGGGGCGTCTGGGTTCCGTAATAATTGACCCGTATGCCCTCAAAGAGGGCCAGGGAAGCTCGACCAGTTCGGATCTTCTTGAGCTCATCTTTCAGGGCATCAATCGATTTGCTCATCCTCTGCCGAGCGTCATCGCGAACCGAATCAATCACCGTCTGAGCCCTCCTTTACACAAGATCCAACGCTTTCTCCACAGATCACTCGCCTGAGATTTCCCTTCACCTTGAAGTTAAAGACAATGATCGGAAGGCGATTGTCCATGGCCAAAGAGATGGCCGTCGCGTCCATGACTTTCAACTGCCGCCTAAGGACCTCAAGATAGCTAACGCAATCCAGTTTTCTTGCCTTGCGATCCATCAGCGGGTCCGCGTCGTAAATGCCATCTACCTTGGTTGCCTTCATAAGCACATCCGCACGAATCTCCTGGGCCCTGAGGGCTGCCGCTGTATCCGTTGTAAAGTATGGGTTCCCGGTGCCTGCTGCGAAAATTACCACCCGCCCTTTCTCCAGATGTCGTATGGCCCTTCTAAGGATATAGGGTTCTGCCAAGGCAGACATCTCGATGGCCGTCTGAACCCTGGTTTGAACCCCCCGCTTTTCAAGGGCATCCTGAAGGGCAATGCTGTTGATGACCGTAGCCAACATTCCGATATGGTCGGCAGAGGAACGGTCCATACCGTAAGAACTCGCCGCCACACCTCGAAAGATATTGCCACCACCCACGACCAGGGCAATCTGAACCCCGAGATCGTAGACGGACCGCAGCTCTGCCGAAAGATAGTTCAGCATCTCAGGGCCTATGCCAAAACCTCGATCGCCCACGAGGGCTTCGCCACTCAGTTTAACTAAGACCCGGTTATATTTGGGCGTTGGCATCTTGGCAAATTCCCCATTGGCCACTTTTCATTGTAAGTGTCTAATGATAGATGCGAAATGATAAATGCCGCCTACTCGCCGCCCAGTTGATAGCGGACGAATCGTTTCACCGTAATGTTCTCACCCGTTTTCCCGACCGTTTCATGAATCAGTTCTTGTATGGTGAGCTCCGTGTCCTTGACATACTGTTGTTCCAAGAGGCACGATTCCTTATAGAACTTCTCCATCTTCCCTTGCACGATTTTGTCGAGGATCTTCTCTGGTTTTCCCATCTCTCTGGCCTGCTCTCGGTAAATCTCCTCTTCACGCCCCAGGATTTCCTCGGGAATGTCCTGCCTGCCGATACCCAGAGGTTTGGTGGCCGCAATATGCATGGCCAGGTTCTTGACAAGGTCTCTGAACTCATCGGTCTTGGCGACAAAGTCGGTCTCGCAGTTCACTTCCACAAGCACACCGATCCTTCCGCCTGCATGAATGTATGAGTTGACCGCACCTTCAGAGGTTTCCCGACCGGCGCGTTTCAATGCCGTAGCCAGTCCTTTCTTGCGCAAAAAGTCGACCGCCTTTTCAAGATCCCCACCCGCTTCCTGCAGGGCCCCTTTGCAGTCCATGATGCCAGCATTTGTTCTGACCCGAAGCTCCTTAATCATCTCCGCATTGATCGCCGCCATTATGCCCCCTCTCCCGCCTCATCACTTATCACTGCCTCGGTCTCCTCGGGTGTGTCGACTTTCTTTCTAATGACTTCCACAATAGGCCCCTCCGAGCCATCAGATATCACGGTCCTTTCCACTGCCTCGGGGACCTCAGCGGCTTGGGCTGTTCCTTCCTCTTCAAGCGCCTTGTCCGCCTCGGCTCTCAGACGCTCTTCCATCTGCTGACGTCCCTCGATGCACGCATCAGCCATTCTTGAGGTCATGAGCCGGATGGCCCGAATGGCGTCATCGTTTCCCGGAATGATGTAGTCTATTTCGTGCGGGTTGCAATTGGAATCCACGATAGCAACCACAGGGATACCCAGACGTCTGGCCTCGCGGACTGCAATATTCTCATTCTTTGTATCCACAACAAACAACGCACCTGGGAGTTTTTCCATGTTGCGGATACCGCCGAGGTTGTTGTCCAGTTTTCCCCTTTCTTTCTCAAGTCTCAGCATCTCTTTCTTTGGGAACCGATTGATACTCCCGTCGATAGTCATTCCCGTGAGATAGTTGAGCCTGTCGATCCCCTTTTTGATGGTCTGAAAATTCGTGAGCATCCCGCCCAACCAGCGATTCTGCACATAAAACATCTCGCAGCGGTTAGCCTCTTCATAGATGGACTCCCTGGCCTGTTTTTTCGTGCCCACAAACAGGACAGACTCTCCGCTGGCAACCGTGCTCACAACAAAGTTATAAGCCCTCTTAAACATTCTGACTGTCTGCTGGAGGTCAATGATATAAATCCCATTGCGAGCACCAAAGATGTAAGGCTTCATCCTGGGGTTCCATCGTCTGGTCTGGTGGCCGAAATGGACACCGGCCTCCAGCAATTCCTTCATCGTGACATACGCCATGCGTTCCTCCTTTGCTTCTGGTTGTCCCTCCGTCCTTATCTTCCCTTCCCCCCACTCTCACAGTGAAGCCCATGAAAGCACCGAGGGGAAGGTCCAAGAACGTGTGAAGTCCAAAAATATATTTATCTAGCATACAAGGTCCCTTGTTACAATACAATTTTTGCGCCTATCGTTTCATTATGGCACTTCTCACGACAGGGGTCTGCTAAGGTGAAAACAGGTCCGGATGTGACGAACGGGCTGTTTACAGGTATTCCAGAGGAAATAATACGGTGTGTGGGGCTGTGCCCCCTGGACTCGGGAAGGTGTCCCTCAGGCGTCTCCTGTCATGGCGAGAAAACTTGATGCGGACCAGCTCATGAACCGGTATGCACTATTCAGGCACATACCTACCCCAAGACGTCTATAATATGGCCTTCACCAGACCTTTCTCTTGGCTTTTCCTGGGGGTCCTTTTTGCCCCTTAACCCAGACTGCCAATCCGAATGACTGAGGGATTGCGGTGGGTTAACTTTCCCTCTAACGACATCTGACACGGCGTTGTCGACCTGCTCCTTTGGCTCATGAAAAGGGCGGACCTCGTCATGATTCAGCTTTGCCAAGTCGGTGATCCCCTTAAACATGGTTGACCTCCTTGCCACTCAAAAAGAAAAAGCCCAGCTCCCTGGCGAAAGGATGGGCTTGAGTCGCTGATTATCATCAGGAGGGCAACCCCGCTACCCGCTTAACGCGGGCCGGAGGCTTTGCGTCCCACCCTTTCGGGAGGTTTGCCTTTTTTCGCACTTTTGCTTTTTGTCCTGGTCATTCTATCGGTATAGTGGAACAAAAACTTTAACCGCAATTGAACGCAATGCTCAATTGATAGTTGTCAGGAATCGGATATCAGCGTCTGAGAGAAGGGTTGGCTTCAGCCGTTTGAGAAAAGGTCGTTCAAAACCCTTGGCTTTTTCGAGTACACATCGAGATCAAGAGGCGAGTTTTCCCCCCTGGACAGGTGCCAGAAACCCATCGCGGCAATCATGGCCGCATTATCGGTACATAGCTCAGGCCCAGGGATGTGGACCGAGATGCCGAAATGATTGGCCTCCTCCTTTATACGAAAACGTAGTCTGCTGTTTGCCGCCACCCCTCCCACAAGGGCGAGAGTCTCGCATCTTTTCTTCTCTGCTGCCCGAAAGGCCTTTTGGACCAACACGTCAACGACCGCTTCCTGAAATCCCGCTGCAACGTCCTCGAGACTTGCCGAACCGGCCTCTTGTTCCTTGGCCACATAGCGGGCCACAGCGGTCTTGATGCCGCTAAAACTAAAATCAAAGCTCGTCTTGTCGAGTAGTGCCCTGGGGAAATGAATTCGCTCGGGATCGCCCCCCCGGGATAGCCGATCAATCACCGCCCCCCCTGGGTAGCCCAAGCCGAGCAACTTCGCCACCTTGTCAAAGGCCTCGCCCGCAGCGTCGTCTCTGGTTTGCCCCATCAGTTCAAAATGGCTACGCCCCTTGACATAATAAAGGTTCGTGTGGCCCCCAGAGGCCAGGAGGGCCACGAAGGGGAAGGGCGGAGGCGGACGCTCCATATAGACAGCAGCCACGTGGCCTTCCAAGTGGTTCACTCCGGTTAGCGGCAGTCCTCGCGCATAGGCGTAGGCCTTGGCAAAAGAAGCACCGACCAGCAGCGCGCCCACCAGCCCCGGACCACAGGTGACAGCAACCCCGTCCAGACGATTGGAGTTCACGCCGGCGTGATCGATGGCCTCTTCAACCACAGGAACGATCTTTTCCAAATGTTTTCGAGAGGCCAGTTCGGGAACGACCCCACCGTAAGGATGGTGGATGGCCACCTGAGACCAAACCACATTGGACAGAATTGTCTCGCCCCGAGAGACCACGGCAGCGGCGGTCTCATCGCAGGACGTTTCAATACCCAAGACCATCATGACAGAGGCTCGTTACATTCTACGTCTTCCAGGTTTAAAACGAAACGCTTCAAAGAGATTCCTTTCCTGTGGCACAATTCTGCAAGTCGCTTACGGTTCTCATCGGACAGGTCACGACAGGAAATAATGAGGCCGTTTACGAGGATCTCCTCAAGGATTCGATCGAGGTCAGCTCCCGTGCCCATGACCGGATAGCCTTGGAGCTGCCTTCCCACTTTCATCCTGTCGTCGTCAATGAACCCCACCGGCTTCACGCCCAAGCGCCCGTTATCCAGCATTTCCCTCAGCAACACCTGCCCTCCTTGTCCAGCGCCATAGATCAGGACGTTTTCTCCTTTTATCGTCTTGCGGTTCATGAGTTCCCTAAAAGAACGAAAAGAGATACGGGAACCGAGCAAGAATGTTGTTGTTAACAACCAATCGACGAGAAAAACCCCCTTGGAAAAGGATAGAAACCGATAGGTATAAATCACGACTGCCAGCGAAAGCAGGGACCCGAGCACGGTGGCCTTAAGATACACAAAAGCATCACTCAAGCCGATGTAACGCCACATGCCCCGGTAAATACCTGCTGAAAAAAAAGCCACGAATTTACATATAATGATGGCCGGCAGGGATTTCAGGAAGATGGGGAAAAAGGCGTTAAATTGATCCGTGAAACCGAAGCGAACCCGGTAGGACAGATAATAGGCGAAGCCCACAAGGACGAGGTCCAGAACCACACGAAACATCTGGCGTTTATAGGTTATTTCAATGAGTATGGGTGTGAAACGACCCTCGCGGAGACGACAAAACTCCTTTTCAGGATATACCCTGATTTGGGCCAGGTAGATACCCATGAGTGTAAGTGACAACAAAAGGGGTATGATGACTGTGGGCGCTGCAAGAGAATCGTGTTCTTGAACAAAAAGGGCTGAAAGTCCCGACAACACGGCCGTTCCATACAGAAAAAACACAGCTCCCGTTTCGCTCAATCCCATGAGGACCAAACGATGCGACGTATGGTCCTGCCCCCCTCTGGAGGCCTTTCGTCCGCTTAAGAGACGAATCAAGGTCACCATCGTAGTGTCAAAAATAGGAACCATCAGTACAAGAGCCGGAACTGCGTACAGTGAGACTCTCAGATCGGGCACGCTTTTTGCTGGGTAAAGACAAAGGAAGGCAAGCCCAAGACCGAGGGGGAGACTTCCGCAGTCCCCCATGAAAATAGAGGCCGGATGGAAATTGTAGATCAAGAAGGCCGCCAGCGCTCCTGCCACCAAGAGCGCCATGGTGACCATGTCAAAAGATGCTGTCTGATAGTGCAACAAAGAGAAAAAAACGGCAGCGATGAGGCAGATCCCCCCACAAAGTCCGTCCATGTTGTCCAAGAGATTGGTGGCATTGATGATCCCCACAATCCAGACAATGGTGAGCATCGTGTCACCCGTCAGGGATGTGACCCATTGAAGGCGATAGCCCAAAAAAGCAACGAGTGAGGCCACCATGATCTCAACGATTAGCTTGTTCTGTGGTCTCAAATGAAGAAAATCATCAAGGAGACCCAGGAGAAAGAGGCTGGTCATAGCCAGCCATGCCACTGCCATGGCGTCAGGGGGGGCAGCATCAGGGGAATGGGCGTGTATGAATCTAACGATGGATCCGAAATCAGTCAGCCAAAACAGGGGAAAGCCCACGGCACAGTAGATGGCAATACCGCCTAGCATGGCTGTAGCTTGCTTGTGCCAGCGATCTTTTCTGGGCACAGCCATCCACCCAAATCGCTTGGCTGCCCGTGCAACGAGAGGCGTCAGGACAACCCCAATCACAAACGCCAAGGCGGGCCATACAAGATGGGGAGATAGTTTGAGCATACTTACTGTTTCACCGTTCGGCGCAACACAATATTCGCAATAGCCTCGAAGATCAAGGCAAAACCCATGTGTCCGTTTTCCTCTTGACAAAAAGCAAAAAAGGGCCCATAGATTGAATTCGTTGATAATTGCTTTTAACAGGCTGTAATATAAGAACTTTCTTTCTATGAACGTGTTTCCGGACCAGAATCAGGGGCATGTTCGGACGCGATTTCACAAGGGGCGCATTTGATGGGCCCTTTTGGTTATTGATGGCTGGCGAGGTTTACAAAAAACAGCATGAAGAACGACAACTGACTGAGGGAGGGATTCTGGCATGAAGCAGGGAAGCCTTGGAATCAATGGCTTGGGGCGTATTGCTAAACTGTCCATCTGGCATCACGTGGGGAGAAAAAGCTTTTCGGAAATTGTGGTGAATATCGGCCGAGCTGTCGGCACGAGTCTTGAGGATGTGGCAAGATTTATTGAAAAGGATTCCACGTATGGGACCTTGCACAATTACATCCATGGATACAAGGCAGGCCGCGTGATTGAAAATTTGGATGAGAAGTCCGGCTCTATGTCGATCGATGGTGTTCGCGTCACCATTCTTCGGGACGTTCGTAATCCCAAAGATATCCCGTGGAAATCGTATGGTGTTGACGTTGTGGTGGAATCGACGGGAAAGTTTATTGATCCAACCCTTCCTCCAGACGCTCCAGGAGGAAGCGTCCGAGGCCATCTGGCTGCCGGGGCACGAAAGGTGGTTGTGTCTGCGCCCTTTAAGGTGAAGGATAAGAACGCTCCGTGGCCTGAGGATGCCATTACCACGGTCATGGGGGTTAATGAGAAGGAGTATGATCCGGCTAAGCACGACATCGTGTCGAACGCTTCTTGTACGACAAACTGCCTGGCCCACATGATCAAACCCCTACTGGATCATTTTGGGGTTCAAAGGATTCTCACGGCAGGCATGGCCACTATCCATGCTGTGACCGGCTCCCAGTTGGTCCTGGATCGCGCGCCCAAGGCGGGGGTCACTGATCTGCGCCGGAACCGGAGCGTCTTTAACAACATCATTTTGACGACCACCGGTGCTGCAAGAGCCTTGGCCATGGTCATCCCGGAGATGAAAAAGATCGGGTTTATCGCAGAATCCGTGCGGGTACCCATCAGCACGGGTTCCCTCATCATATTGGTCCTCGATATTCAGGACGCGGCTGACGGAGAACCTACAAACCGTGATCTGATTAATCAGATCTATAAGGATGCTGCCAGGCAAGACAAAAAGGGTTATATTCAGTTTTCAGACGAGCAGAATGTGTCCATGGACATTGTGGGCCGCCCTTTAGCGACTGCCATTATCGAAGGCCACGAGACTCAAACTCACACAGCCACGATTTCTTTCGATCTCACCCAGCTTAAGGGCTACACGGAGGAGGTCGGGGCGTGCCTTGCCACGACGATGATTGAGATCCCAGTCACAAAGGTGGTGTTGTATGGCTGGTATGATAACGAGTTGGGTGGATATAGCCACATGTTTGCAGAGCGGACAGTCAGCATGGCTTCAATGCTTCAATAAGAAGGATTGACAGGAGCAGATGTTTTTTGTATGTTTTGTGTTCACAAACTCGTATGAAGTGTTTTGGGAACGACATTGACTAACGCTGACCTTTTACGCATGCATCCCTGTTAAGACAGTAATTCTTGTACAGGAACTTCAAGACCTGAAGGGATGATGGGCCACTCATCATCCCTTTTTTTGATGCGGTGCAGTTTCACCCTCTACAGAAGCCGTGCAAGCCTATAACCATATCAAGGCCAAGCTGCTGGCCATCAATCGCGATGTTGATCATATCATCCAGAGCGCCTTGTCTATTGACGGCCTGTCCCCTCATCCCATCAATGCATGGAAGGAAACCACTGCTCGCATCGAAAGGCAATTAGCCGAGGAGACGATTCGGGTGGCGGTGGTTGGTTCCATAAAGTCTGGGAAGAGCACCCTGACCAATGCCCTCTTTGGGGGGGACTATGTCAAGAGGGGGGCAGGCGTCGTGACCTCCATCATCACCAAGGTACGCCCCGGCCACGATTTGACGGCCAAGCTGGCGTTCAAGACCTGGGACGAGATAAACGCTGAGATAAACCAGGCCTTGATTCTGTTTTCTTCGACACCCGCAGATGGTGCTGAAGACAATTTCAATATAAACCGTGAAGAAGATCGTCGGCGGCTCCAACACGACGTTTCGAAGATGAACACGGAGCAACTCATCTCCGACGACACCCGCGATCCCAACAGCGTTCTCCTCATGGAGTACCTGAAAGGATACGATCGGGTCCAGGCCTTGGTCTCCTTTGAGCCGACGATTCACGTATTTGAATCGAAGGACTTTCACAAGCAAAAGGACTTTGTGGGTGATGAGTCCCTGGCGGTCTATTTGAAGGATGTCCAATTGACCCTTGAGGCCCCTGAAGGCTTTGGAGAGAATCTTGAGATCGCTGATTGTCAAGGAAGTGATTCGCCGAACCCTTTGCACCTGGTCATGATTCAAGACTACCTCATCCAGACTCATCTCATCATCTATGTATTAAGCAGCCGGACCGGCATGCGGCAGGCTGACATCAAATTTCTTGCCTTGATTAAGAAGATGGGGTTGGCGAAGAACGTGTTGTTTGTCTTAAACTCCGACTTGAGTGAGCACGAAACGCTTGCCGATCTCAAGGCTCTCGTGAGGAGAGCGGAGGAAGAAATCGATATGATTTTTCCTTCCCCTCGGGTGTTCGTTTTTTCCGCCCTCTACAACCTCTTCAAGACCCTTGATTCTAAGGAGCCTGCCACCCTTTCTCGGAAAGACCACCTCCGGCTGGAACAGTGGCGACAAGAGACCGAGATAGTGGCTTTTTCAGACCAGCAAACGGACAGGTTCCTCAAGGCGGCCATCCAGAAGATATCCCTGGATCGGTTTTCATTGCTCTTGGAGACCAACCTGGAACGGATTGCTAATGTGTCATCCAGCATGCGAGACTGGGCGCAAATCAATCAAGAATTACTGTTAAAGGACGCCGGGAAGGCTCGGGAAGTATTTGTTGAGATGGATGCGAGGCGACAGGCATCTGAGCAGGTCACCGCAGTGATCAAAGACACCTTAGAAGGCACCACCGGCAAGTTGAAACGGGACCTGGGAACAGACGTAGACGGTTTCTTCGACCTTCAATATGGGGACATTGTTCATGACATGATTCATTTTATTGACTCTTATAATCTGTCCGTCATCAACTACGAAAAGGACCTCGGGGCCTCGGGTTTTCTGCCTACGCTGTATCGCATCTTTCAAGCGTTTCAGCAGGCTGCCAACCGTTTCATAGCAGAGTCGATCAATCCCAAGCTCGTCAACTTTGTTCGTGACCAGGAAAACAGGATAGAAGGCGTGTTTGGTCAGGTGTCCGGACCCTACAGCCTGATGATCAAGGATGCCGTAGATCAGCACCGGCGGACGGTGAATGATCTGGGGATTAACATCCCGGAACATGCGTTTAGAGCCATCCGCTCTCCTGAAGTAGCCTCGGTCAGGAATGATGCCCGGTTGAGCATCCCACATCTTGCGAGCACCCTGCGATACTCGTCCCGTATTAAGACCGAGGCTATCTTGAGGTTGGGATTCTACAATACATTGAAGACGGTAAAAAAGTGGTTAAAAAGACCGGTGTCAGAAGGGCCAGACGGTGCCATCCGTTCGCTCGAAAACAGCGTGCACCTTATTAAGGAGCAGATGCGAGAGTCGATAACAGCGCATTTTATGGACTACAAAGAAAACTTGAAGTACCAGTATTTCTTCAAGCTTATTGAAGCGATGTCCGGCAGGCTGTATGAGGCCCTCATCGATCGGGTGAGGGCCTTCACAGGTAGTTTGCTGGACATGAAAGGGCTCATCGAGGATGAACGCCTGGCCAAGGATCAGTTAGTCCAACAGTTTGCTTCCATGCAAACATCGCTCAAAGTTGCCCTGGGCCAGATTGAAGAGGTAGAGAGACTTGTGGAAAGTCGCAGCGCATCTTGATATGATCTCTCGTCAATGGAACCTCAATTGAGCGAAAATGCTCAAAGAAAAACATGGCCAGAATTTCGTGTCTCAGCATTTTCGTGCTTGCGTGATAGTTTTTTTCTTTTTGGTTCTGCCTTGTCCAGGTTAGGGTAGAATAGAATAGCGGAGGGTCCTGATGGCGACGAAGAAGGCTCGGATTATTTCAGTAGTGAACGAGAAGGGCGGGGTTGGAAAAACGGTAACGGTTATCAATTTAGCCGCAGGTCTTTCCCTCAGGGATCAAAATGTCTTGGTCGTTGACATGGACCCGCAGCTGAATGCCACCAAGGGTTTGGGGTTCAGTCCCAGCGAGGATGGCCCTTCAGTCTACGATGTGATCAAGTTGGGAGCCCGTGTTCCTGTCGAATCCGTTGTCGTGCACACGCCTTGGCAACACCTTGATCTTCTTCCTTCCCATACAGACTTGTCCGGACTTGAAATAGAGCTGGCGAAAGTGGCGGGTCGCGAAAATCGCCTTAAACAAGCCCTGGCACCCCTGGTAGACGCCTATGATTTTGTTCTGCTGGATACCCCTCCAAGCCTTTCCTTGCTGACTGTCAATGTGCTTGCCTTTGCCCGTGAAGTCCTGATCCCCTGCCAGACACATCCCTATGCGTACAGTGCCATGGATGAGCTCCTTGAAACCATTGCTGTTATCAAGGAAGAGATCAATCCCGACATAAGGGTTATGGGCGTTGTGGCCACTTTTTTCGACCGGCGGACCAGGGTCTCAAACAGAATCCTTGAGAGCCTGAGAACAGACAAACGCTTGGTGGGTAAGTTTTTTGACACGGTGATCCGGATCAACACCACCATAGCGGAAAGTGCGGATTACGGTAAGCCGGTCGTGTTTTTCAGACGTTCCAGCACAGGTGCTGAGGACTACCTGGCCCTGACAGATGCAATCTTGGGCTAGGAGGCTGTCGGAAAACGTCCATCTGCGGCGTTATCCTCATTCTTCGTCACTGCGGCGTACGGATAAGTACGCCTCATTCCGAAGAATCTCGGATGCCTTGCATCTGAACATTTTCCAACAGCCTCCGAAACTGGGGTTCTCCGACAGGCTTCTGGGGGCACAGCCCTGCTTGAACCCACATCCTCGGTACCAGTGAGCAAGCCCATAAATGGGCCAAGAAGTTCGCAGCCCCTTTCAGACCATAACCTATTCCTCTAGCAACACGTTCTTCCTGTCAAGTTTCCCCTCCAAAGCGCCATTTTTTTGACACTCCGGTGTCCCAATAAATGACGGCCGTTGACCCCCGCAAGCCAGGCGAATCCGGCCCTGTGTCGGGCATGTTCGGTGCCCGTTAGTAAGCTCTCAGAGTGAAAACGTTCTTGAGGCCATCTGGGGATAGAATCTGTGCCCCTGAAATCGTGGCGTGTGCCGTCGAACATGGAAAGGCCGTGGCACGCTTTGTGCTGAATGCTCATGTTTGACGGCGGCGACCGAGGCTTCAAGGCCATTGGCCATAGCGACTGACCTCTAGCTGCTGCAAGGTCTCAGACGATGTCCAGTGACCATATTGAAAACGCGTTAAAGAAAGAACTAGGTAGGATTGAGAAAAAATTGAAGCGCGTCGAGACACTCCGACTGGCGGCCTTGATCGGTTCTGCCGCGGTCGTTGGCTTCGCCCTCTCCACGGTCTCGAGTTACATCCCGCTGCTTGCCGGAATGGCTGCCGGGGGCGTTCTGTTGAATGCCATGGCAAGACATGTTGTATCACGAAAGAAATAACTCGTTTCCATCCATAAATGGCCTTTTCCCCTCTGAGCGGCGTTCTCCGCGGCTTTTCGTCTGCGACGTACGAAAAGTACGCCTCGGCGTAAATCCTTGTGCGGCCTTGCTCAGAGCGAAACATGCTCATTTCTGAATTGGAAACTGATGGCTGTGCCCATTGATTGGACAGCGTTTCGTGGATGGGCACTAGCTCACAGGCATTTCCGTATTACCACACGTAAGACACCTAACCCACGTAATGCTCCTTGAGATTCAATATGCGTTGAACCGATTCAACCGCCCTTGCCTTCATATCATCTGATTGCCGCACGGCCTTCAACAGTACTCCATACGTTGCCTCTATCTTTGCCCGGTCATGGCATATCAATGCCATATCAATTTCAGCGTCTGAAATCCTTGTGACGAAGGTGTGAAGATCAAAGTGTGTGTCAATGGCGCCCATATCCAGATCATCGGTCATAGTGATGCCCCGAAAGCCCAGGGTCCCCCGCAACAGATCCTTTGCGATGATCGTGGAAAGACCCGCGGGCCATGTGGGATCAAGGTCCCTATACACCACATGAGATAGCATGACGGCTTCCACCCCAGTTCGGATCGCCGTCCGGAAAGGGACCAAGTCGGTTGAATTCAGAACGTAGCGTGCTGTATCAACAAAAGGCAGATCCAGGTGAGGATCAACCGTGGTGCGACCGATGCCTGGAAAATGCTTTGCAGTGGCGGCAACCCCGTTTTCCTGCAAGGCCTCAATAACAGCCCTGCCCAGGTCCGCCACCAGTTGAGGCTCCTCGCCAAAGACCCGATCTGCCATGATGGGGGCAGTGAGGCCCTGTGGAGCCACGTCCAATACCGGGGCAAGATTCATGGTAATGCCCACCCCTTTAAGCTCCCGCGCCGTTATGGTGCCAAATTCCCTGGCGGCTGCCTCTGATCCGGCCTTTCCGATAGCCCGGTTTCCCGGAAACACGGTGAAGGGGGGGGCCAGGCGAGCCACTGGTCCACCTTCCTGATCAATGGCCACCACCAGGCGCGGGTGACCACTTTCCACGGCAAAGGCCTGGGCCGCGTGACAAAGGTCAGCAAGCTGGGAAGGATCAGCAACATTTCGTTTAAACAAGATCAGCCCCCCAACCCGCATTTCACTGATCAAGAATCGCAGTTCATCGTCCAATACCTGGCCTTTGAACCCCACCATGAGGCGTTGGCCGGCTAACTGCTCATCAGTCAGGGAATCTGCCTCATACATCGTTATTTCCTCTGGCATCCACGAAGTCCTCCAAGGCAGTATCTGGAACCATGAAAGATAAAAAGGGTTAGCAAACTCCCGGGCATTAAGCGACGGAAGATATGTCCTGGGGTTTGTAGAGCGTGCAGTGAACGGCCGCCACCCGTTGGAAGTCGTCGATCTTGCCGCATCCCTTCACATAAGGGCACACCGTGTTCCTCACGAACAGCTCGCAGCGCAGGCAAGGGCTTTCCTTGAGGCAGTCCAGGTTCGGCTCAGCCCGATGTCGCTTGGCAGGTCTTAGGACCTTTGGGTTTCGTATCCGGCTTGCACGGCCCCATATCACAAACAAGTTCCGCTTCATCTAGTGGGAACGTCCTACCTTTTCCTTCCGGATTTCTATCTCAAAATCATCCGGGGTGATCGGGTAGCCTTGTTGTGTCCAGGTATGACACAGGAGGGCGATCTTTGATTCAAGCTGGGAAGCATAACGTCGATACCAATCCATTCCGAGTTTGGTATCGAAATAATAGCCCGTAATAACAAATTTGACTTTACCATTGACCACTTGTTCCGTCATTCCAATGGAATAGTCCGGCGCTGCGGGCGCTGCCTGCAAGAAGGTCATATTGACATATAGATAAACCCAGTCTTCAAATCGTACTGAATAGGCCTTGCCGGCTTCAGCCATAGACATATCAGCTCGAACCGATGGGGTTGCATTCAAGAGCAAAAAGCCTGTGAGCAAAGCACCAACTAAAAGCCCTCCTTGCCTTGTCTGTGTCATCTTCGTGATCCCTCCTTTTGTGTTCATCAAACGTTTCTTTGATCTGTACAGGCGCCCTGCCGGTGGTGTTGTCGTTCTTGTGCATCCTTTCTACGGCTGGTATAATTATTTCCAGATAACACACATGTGACATAGACATCAACTCATCTTCACAGAAAGCGCTACGGCATCTCTGTGCATGGACAGGAGTTCATGAGAAATCCCATACGTTGAATGCTGACCCCCATGTGACCTCGGGAGAAGGCGCCTAGCGGGTGGCCTTCAGGCGCTCCTGTTTTGCACGGCGTCAAGGATGATGGTCTCGTAAAAAGTCGATTTTGCTCGCTCCGTGAACATTTTGGGCACCCTTGAGGTGCTCAGCTAAAATGCTAAAACTCGGGCTAACCCCCTCAAACAGTTAGCATTTCTTGACGCTGAACACCTCAAGTGCTTTCTCCCCAAAATGCTCAATTTCGCTTACAAAAGACTTTTTACGAGACCATCAAGGATGGACACAGGGGGCTAGAATCGACGATCCCTGTCAGGTTGATCCCTTCGGCGGGACGAAAAGAAGGGGCTAAGTGCAAGAAAGAGGCGGCAGCACCGGAGCCGAGGTCGATGCCTCATCCTAAATAGTCAATGGGTGCGGTGAGACTACATGTCGCCACCGGCTCCAGACTTCTCCCGCTTTTAGATCGTAAGCACGCAAATAGGGTACTATGCCCCATCGCACAAGGCTACAGCTCTACCAGTGAATCCTCGGTGCCGAAGCTGTTCGGGACATAGTCGTCAGCAGCCCAGTCGTTTTCCCATCGCCGCCCATCGAGTAAATACCTGAATCGGTAGGTTCGACCGGACCGCAGGGAGAGCCTGGTGCTGAATCCGCCGTGTTTTCGAGGCTTCATGTGATGGGCAGCGGGGTTCCACTCATTGAATTCACCGCAAAGCGAAACCGTGCTTGCGTTGACCTCCGAAGGGAGTTCAAAGGTCACCCGGCATGAGCCCCCCCTCTTTGAATAGCTTTTTTTCAGCATCGCCCTTTCTCCTTTTCTGCATTGATGTGCCGAGGAGCCTCCTGGAAAAAGGTTAATAAGGGGTTAAGGTTCATGAAGGAGGAGGCTCCCCGGCCCGCTGGTCTCACGCGCATGGCAAACTCTGCCCCCGCTCTTTGACAGGGTCAGAGTAGTCCGGCCTTACCGTGCCTGTGGTGTGGTTTAGGATGAAGTGTTGTAGCTGAGCCGTCTGGTCGTGGGTCAACGCCCCAAATTGTACCCCCTGTCGCCTCACTGTGGTGGGAGTGAAAGACAATTCGTCAGCCACATCCACATCCGAAACAGTCTGAAACGGTATCTTATCCAGGCGAAAACCATCACCGGCCAACACAATGTCTAATTCAAACGGTTCATGTGATGGGTTTTCGCCCGCAATATAACGAAACATAAGCCCAGTCCGGCTAATATCTGCGATCTGGCCCACAATGTCTATCACCTGACCCCAGATGTCAGACCGTGGTCTGAGCACGGCAAAGGCACCGTCGTGAACCTGGAATCGTTTATGCTGCCTGCGCTCAGCAACCCGTTTCCTCTTGGTCATGTTACCCATGTCTGAATCCTTCTTATGATCAAAGGAGTGAACGCTTTTGACGACATCGGGATGTCATGGACGTGTTCACCCGAACCGAGGCACCCGGAAATACGGTTCACACACGGCGGTGAACGTGAGCAGTTCGTAATCAGAGATGGAAAACAAAGACGACATGATCACCTGGTAGACCGACGGTTCCTGCCAGACCTTACAAGTGATACGGCTTCACAAAGGTGGTACCTTGACGCCCTAACAGAACAGACAAGATTCCGTCAGGGCCTACGCGGGCACATTTTGAGGCTTGTCTCCATGCGGATTGACCTCAATGATGGTTACAGGAGATGACCGGCTCTGGACGATATAGGAAACCAGAGCAGAAAATATGATATAGAGCTGAAGGCCCAATAACACGATCGCGAGGGGATGTCAAGCACATATTGTGGTTTGAATGAAAAAAAATTCAATATATAGTATGGGGTCCGGAAAGGGTCATACCGGCGGTCTCACACTGGAAAGAGAAAGGATTGAAGGCCGCAGGGCCTCCTTGTGGCAGACGGGGATGGCACGTTAAACGGGTTAGAACTCAGTTCATGGCGGCCAGGTTCTGGGCGTGCCCGTCAAGCAGAAGCTCACCTCTGCAATTTCTTGGCAACATAGATACGAACAGGACATTCACAAATGTATCCACGTTCAAGAGCCAGGGAGAATTTACACTTCTTTGGTTCGGCTTCGAGACACAAGAGGAATGAATTGACTCCAATATCTCTGGCTTTGCAAAGAACCTTGAATCCCGACTTCTTGCATGTGAAATCTTTGGGGCATTTGAGGTGACTAATGATCTCCTCTATTGCTTTGTTATGGTCTTGTTCTGTGGTCATCTCCTGTCCTTCTTCTCGTCTCTGTTCAGGCCATCTCTTATCTCCTCGGGACGGCTCGATCGAAGCGCGCTACAAGAGAGGCTCTTTCAGCGCCTGGACGAAACTTCGCACCTCGTCAACCAAGCTGCTGCTGTTCTGATGCTTTTCAATCACCCTGACCAGGGCACTTCCCACAATAATGCCATCCGCGTGCGGGGCCAGGGCGGCTACCTGGGACGGTGTCCCTATGCCAAAGCCCACGGCCAAAGGATTGCGCACCTGCCTTCGCGTGCGGTCGAGGGCAAGGGCCAAGTCACGGGGAAGCTTGTCCCTGGTCCCGGTGACCCCGGTCACGGACACATAGTACAAAAATCCCTTGCTCAGGCTGTCGACCTTTCTTACCCGGTTTTGGGGCGTCGTTGGCGTTACCAAGAATATAACGTGTAACCCTGCGCGTCGGGCTGCCCGACGCCAGGGGCCGGCCTCCTCAGGCGGAAGGTCAGGGACGATGACGCCGTCAAGGCCCACGTCGGCTGCCCGCTGGGCAAAATCTTCTATGGGGTACTGATACAACAGGTTGTAATAGCTCATCAAGACGATGGGAAGATGCACGTCTTTTCTAACGTCTTTGACCATGTCCAGGACCTCGTGCAGGGTGACCCCCGAGGCAAGGGCGCGCTGTCCGGCGGCCTGTATGGTAGGGCCATCTGCTATGGGATCTGAAAAAGGCACGCCCAGCTCGATCATGTCAGCACCGGCGTCCTCCGTGGCCGCAATAAGATCACGGGTATGGGCTGGTGTGGGGTCGGCGGCCACCAGGAACGGCATGAGGGCTGTTTTGTTCCTTTTTCGTAAGGCTTTAAATAGGCGGTCTATTCTGTTCATGGCAATCTGTCCTTCAGGTGTCGGCCAACAATGTCCAGATCCTTGTCCCCCCGGCCGGAGAGGTTTATGAGCACAATATCCTGCTTGTGAAATTCTGACACATGTTTGCAAACCGCAGCCACGGCGTGAGCACTTTCCAGAGCCGGAATGATGCCATCTGTTCTGGAAAGAAGTTCAAAGGCCTCGAGGGCATCTTCGTCTGTCACGCAGACGTATTCTGCCCTCAGGGTCTCCTTAAAAAAGCTGTGTTCCGGTCCCACGCCGGGGTAGTCAAGGCCCGGGGCTACCGAGTGGGCCTCTGAGATTTGCCCATCTTCGGTTTGGAGGAGATAACTCTTGGCCCCGTGCAAGATGCCCACATGACCTGCGCACAGGGTGGCTGAATGCCTGCCGCTGTCTATCCCGTCTCCCGCAGCCTCTACACCGATGAAGCGCACACGATCTCTTGAAAACGGAGCAAAAAGACCCATGGCATTGCTGCCGCCGCCCACGCAAGCCACAAGGACGTCTGGAAGTCGTCCCGCGGCCTTGTGAATCTGTCTTCTTGCCTCTTTGCCGATAACCGATTGAAACTCACGGACGAGCTTGGGGTAGGGGTGGGGGCCAACCACAGAGCCGATGACGTAGTGGGTATCAGAGATGTTGGTTACCCAGTCCCTCAGGGCCTCATTGATCGCATCCTTTAGCGTCCGGCTTCCTGAAAGCACAGGGATCACGTCGGCGCCCAGGAGCTTCATGCGCATCACATTGATAGCCTGGCGCCGGATGTCGGTCTCTCCCATGTAGATCGCGCAGGAGAGGCCAAAGAGAGTGGCGGCCGTGGCCGTGGCAACGCCGTGCTGCCCCGCGCCGGTTTCTGCAATGATGCGTTGTTTTCCCATGGCTTTGGCCAGAAGCACCTGGCCCAAGGTGTTGTTGATTTTGTGAGCCCCTGTGTGCGTGAGGTCCTCACGCTTCAGATAGATCCGTGGGCCCTTGAGTTTTCGGGTGAGGCCCTCGGCAAAATAGAGCGGCGTGGGGCGACCTGCATAGTCTCGAAGGTAAGCGGCCAGTGTTTGCTTGAATTCCCGGTCCTGGCGGTAATGTCGGAATGCCTCATCCAGTTCCATGAGGGCGGGCATGACAGTCTCCGGGACAAACTGACCGCCAAACGGCCCAAAGTAGGCTCGCTTGTTTTGTCTCATTCCAGCCCTCCCATTTCAGCTCGTGCTTCTGCGACAAATCGGCGCATTTTTTCGTGGTCCTTGATGCCGGGTGCCGACTCCACGCCACTGCTCACATCCACACCGTAGGGGCTGACCCGATGGATGGCTTCTTTCACATCTTCCGGCGTCAAACCGCCGGAGAGGATGACTGGGCCATATTGTTTGGCTTCTCTTGCAAGGGTCCAGTCAAAGGTTTTCCCAGTGCCGCCGTGTTGCCCCTTCACGTAGGTATCCAGCACAAAGCCCCCCACGCAGTCCCTGTAAGCTGCCATAGTTTCTATACTCTTTCTGTCCTGGACCCGTATGGCTTTAAGCGGCTTGAACCCCAAGGCGCTGCAATACTCTGGCGATTCATTGCCATGAAGCTGGACCCAGTCAAATCCGCAGAAGGCGGCAACCTGGCGTACAAATTCCGGATCCTCATCCACAAACACCCCGACCGTACGGACAAGGGGGGGCAGTGACAGGCTGATTTTCCGAATCTTGTAAGGCTCGGTTTTTCGAGGACTTTCGGCCAGGACAAACCCCACGGCGTCCGCCCCCAGGCTGGCGGCCACCACGGCATCCGCTTGGCGGCTAATACCGCAGATTTTAATTCTGGGCAATGACTTTAACATTCCGGAACCAAACCTTGAGAATTAAGGGCCAAAAAGGTCCTTGATCTTTACCCCTATGTCCTTTTCCGCCATAAGAGCCGTTCCCACGAGCAAGGCATCAACGCCTGCTTCTCTGAGGCGCTCCACATCATCACGGGTCTTGATGCCGCTTTCGCTCACAGTGGTGATGCCTTCCGGTATGTCGGCAACCAGACGCATGGTCGTGGAAAGGTCTACAGTAAAGGTGGTCAAATCTCTGTTGTTGATCCCGATTACATCAGCACCGGCCTCAAGGGCCCTGTCCCGCTCCGACGCTGTATGCGCCTCCACCAGGGCTTCCAGCCCCAGCACCCTGCAAAGAGAGAGAAAAGC
>Ga0307425_1000277_pt1 | contig 32340 bp, 24 predicted proteins | sample SalMarWE160330MG_FD_202152 | JGI IMG/M metagenome (GOLD analysis project Ga0307425, IMG submission 202152) | Salt marsh sediment microbial communities from the Plum Island Ecosystem LTER, Massachusetts, United States - WE1603-30 | ecosystem: Environmental > Aquatic > Marine > Intertidal zone >...
AGTTGAGAGATTTCGTGCGGCGGCGGATACCGGTGATGAGCATGCCATCGTCTTGCTCGACGCCGAGCCCCTCCGACAGAGGAATGAACTCGTCGGTATTGACCGGCTTGTAGCTCCAAAGATAAGAGACGATGTAGTCAAGGGGCTGTTGCCCATGGCGCTCGGGCAACAACACGGCGCCCTCATAGGTCAGCGGAATCATGCGCACATCGAACGGGTTGAGGTAGGGCGTGCGCAGGAGCTGCCGGCCGAGGGTCAATTCTTGGCCGGAAAATTTCAGCTTGGCGTTGGCTTGACCGAGAACGGTGATCTGATCGCCATCAGGCGTGAGAAGCCATGTCGAGCCTGCGTCCTGGTTCGCATAGAGCGGCTGGCTGGTGTAGAGCGTGGCGCGAAGCTGGAGAAAGTCAGCCAAATAACCTGACTGGTAGGAAAAATAGCCGCCGGTGGTCAGCGCCTTAGGCGTTTCGAGCCCGAACGTATCCTCGCCGAGCCAATAGGTCCGGCTGTAGAGCGTGAGTTCGGTATCGCGGAAGAACGGATTTAACGTTTCGAGGCCCGGGCGTGCCGCCCTAAATCTTGCCCGGCGGTCATCGATGAGAGGCGCAGGGCCTTTGAGGTTGTCGCGCGGACGGGTTGGACTTTCGAAACCCTCACCGATCGGGCTATAGGCTTGGCTGGCGGTAGCCGGGATTGGATAATCGATAGGCCCGCCCTGTCCGCCGGCGACGCCTTGCGCCAGGGCCTCGCCTCCATTTCCCCAGGCGGCACAGACCAAGGCGAGCGCAACCGCCCTGTGTCGGATACGAGGTCTGAAGAAGCTCCCAGCCACCCGTCACGCCCCCCAGCGTCAGTCTCCATCCTAGAGCGCGAGACCGCAACGGGTAAGCGTTGGGCGCTAGAGTCCGGAATGTCCTAAGAAAAGACACTTTCAGACCCTAACCAGTCCCATCTATCGCGGACCCGCAACACCATGTCATAACAACACGCTATGTTGCGTTACCTCAGGCAGCACTCGTGGTTTGCTTGGCTTGGGCTTATCGCCTTTGCCGGCCAGATCGTGCTTACGCTGGGACATGTCCATGCGGAACGCGAGTACGGCCTAAGTCGCGCTCATTTTGTACAGTTTGCGCGGCACGTCGGCGCGGGCGAGCACACAGCCGTACCCGCCGAGTTCACCCGGCATCACCGCGAAGCGCCGGTAGATCCGAACGATCTCGGTGGATGGTGCGCCTATTGCTGGACCATCGCCCAAGCCGCCACCTTGATTCTTCCTAAGCCGGTCAAAATTCAGCCTGGGCGTTTACCACACACCTTTCTTCTCCCCTATCGAAACGTTCCGCTCTCATCGAGCCGCGAAACCTCGCCGTTTGAATCGCGCGGTCCCCCTCTGACATCGAAGGCCTAATGCGCCTTTAGCGTCGTTGCCCGCACACAGTGCGGACGACGCTCTGTCTCAATCATCCCATCAATTGAGTTCCGGTGCGTCGCGGGCCTTCCCGCGCCACGCCGCCGGCTCACCAAGATGAGGGCAGCCAATGACCGTGTTGGCAAAGCTAGAAACATTCGAGCGAGCCATTCTGCTCGCCGTCGCAATTGGGTTGAATCCGGCCTTTGCCCAAGAAGCCGGCGCCGTCGAAACTCTGAAATGGGAGGACCTTGCGCCGCCCTGGGACGAGTCCCAGAACCCGTTGAACCAGCTCAACAGCGACCAGACCGACGACGTCTACACCATCGTTTGGGGACCGAGCTACGGTGACCCAAAGGCAAGGCTCAATGCTGACGAACAGAAAGCCTATGCCCACCTCAAGGCATCGGGTATCGACCCGGCCGCTTTCCTCGCCAAGATCGAGGCGCTGCGCGACCAGACAGAAATAAATAACAAGACGCTCATGCCCGGACTCGACGGGCGCGACGTCAAACTGCCGGGCTACGTTCTTCCGCTCGATTTCGACGGCACGTTGGTGAAGTCGTTCCTGCTGGTGCCTTACGTGGGCGCCTGCATCCATGTTCCCCCACCCCCACCAAACCAAATCGTTTTCGTCCGGCTAAAGCACGGCTTCAAGAGCGCCGAGCTGTTTGCTCCGGTTTGGGTGACGGGCCGCATCAGCACCGGGATGAACAAGGCGTCTCTGACTTTGATCGACGGATCGAACGACGTGGACTTCGGCTATTCGCTTCAAGCAACGCGGGTCGAGCCGTACGAGGAACCGGCCGAGCCGTACGGACAGTAGGTGTTGGAGATCACATTCAACTTTAGGAGAAAGTCATGATACGAGCGATCTCAGTTACAGCAGCAATTCTTGCTTTGTCAGCGGCGTATGCGGCCGCGGAGCCGGTGCGCCAATTGGGTCCGCACCAACACGGCCACGGAACCCTCAATCTTGCGATCGAAGGCCTGACAGTGCAGATGGAATTGGAAGTGCCCGGCGCCGACATCGTCGGCTTCGAGTACGAAGCAGCATCGGCGGACGATCAAGCAAAGGTCAAGGCGGCCGAAGACAAGCTGGCGCAGCCCTTGGCCCTGTTTGTCTTGCCTCGCAATGCAGGATGCAAGGTCACCTCGGCCAAGGTCGTCGTCGCGCGCGAGTCCGAGGAAGACCACGATGCGCATGAGCATGCGCATGAGCACGACGCCGCCCATGCCGAAGCCGGCGGGCACGAAGCCGAGCATTCGGAATTTCATGCGAAATATGCGCTGTCATGCTCCGACGTGGCCGCGATCACGACAATTTCTTTTCCCTATTTCGATGCCTTCCCCAACTCGGAAGAGCTTGCGGTCACGCTGATCACGGAGAAGAGCCAAAAGGTCTTCGACGTGGACCGCGAGCATGCGCTTATCGATATCCGGGGCATGATGTAGGCGCGCCGTGTCGAGATCGCGCGCCAAGACTGTTCGTGCGGGTCTCCACGCGCTTGGCGTGGACCGGGTCGATTTCCGTTGGCCCGGCCCGCACGGTTTTGCGATCGCCATCGACCGGCTGACGATCGCGCGTGGCGAGCGGCTGCTGCTGCTCGGTCCGTCAGGGTCAGGCAAATCGACATTTTTGAACCTGGTCTGCGGGATTGCCGTGCCGCGGGCCGGTGTCATCGATGTCCTGGGGAAGAATCTTGCCGCCATGGGCACGACCGATCGGGACCGCTTCCGGGCGGAGCATTACGGCGTCATCTTCCAGATGTTCAACCTGCTGCCGTATGCGAGCGCGTTGGACAATGTCGTGCTGCCGCTCAGCTTTGCGCCCGAGCGCCGTAAGCGCGTCGTCCGGAAGCGCCCGGTTAGGGAGGAAGCGGCGCGCCTTCTCGCCGCTCTCGGCATCCAGGGCTCGCTGGCCATCGAGGGCATGGCGGCGCGGTTAAGCGTCGGCCAGCAGCAGCGCGTGGCTGCGGCACGGGCGCTGATCGGCGCACCGGAGTTGGTCATTGCCGACGAGCCGACTTCGGCCTTGGACAAAAGAACGCAAGAGGGCTTTTTGGATCTGCTGTTCGGTCAGATCGAAGAGGCTGGCGCCACGCTGATCATGGTCAGTCACGACGATCGGCTCGCGCCCCGATTCGATCGAGCTTTGGATCTCTGCGACATTGCCACCATCCAGCGGGGAGCCGAGGCATGATTCTACCGCGCTTGGCGTTTTTGTCGCTGCGTAATCGCTGGCTCACCGCACTGCTGACGGTGATCGCCATTGCCGTCAGCGTCGCGCTGCTGCTGGGCGTGGAAAAAGTCCGCACCGGTGCACGGGCGAGTTTCGCCGATACGATTTCGGGAACCGACCTGATTATCGGCGCCCGAACCGGCGGCGTGCAACTTTTGCTGTATTCCGTGTTCAGGATCGGCAATGCGACCAACAATATCAGCTGGCAAAGCTACCAAGACATCGCCCACAGAAGTGAGGTCGCGTGGTCGGTCCCACTCACGCTTGGCGACAGCTATCACGGCTTCCGGGTGCTCGGCACCAACGAGGACTATTTCAAGCACTATAAATATCGCGGCAACCGGGACTTGGCCTTCGCTTCGGGAAGGCCATTCGATGACTTGTTCGATGCGGTTCTTGGCGCCGACGTCGCATCGCGGCTGGGACACAAGGTCGGCGACAGGATCGTCGTGTCTCACGGGCTCGGCGTCATCCCTCAAGGCGAGCATGCCGACAAACCTTTCCGTGTTTCCGGCATTCTGGCGAAAACGGGCACGCCAGTAGACCGCACGGTCCACGTCTCGCTCGAAGCTTACGAAGCGATTCACATCGATTGGAAGAACGGCGTGAAAACGCCTGGCCTGTCGCCCCCTCCCGATGCAGTGCGGAAATTGAAACTGACGCCCAAGGCCATTACGGCCGCGATGATCGGCGTAAAATCGAAGCTCTCCACCTTCGGGCTCCAGCGCTTCGTCAACGATTACCGGGAAGAACCGCTGCTCGCGATCTTCCCCGGGGTCGCGCTTCAGGAGCTCTGGGGGATCGTCGGCACGGCGGAACAGGCGCTGATATTGGTCTCGGCCATGGTCGTGGCCGCGGCCCTTCTCGGCCTCGTCACGATGATCCTGTCCACCCTGAATGAGCGGCGCCGGGAAATGGCGATTCTACGCTCGGTCGGCGCCAGCCCGCGGACCGTCATCGGCCTGTTGATGATCGAAGCCGGCGCTCTGACCCTCCTTGGGGTTCTGTTGGGGGTCGCCCTGCTCTATCTCGGTCTCTATTTCGCGCGCCCGATCATCGATGCGCGATATGGACTTTATCTCCCTATCGCGCCCCTTTCGTCCGCGGAGCTTGTTATGCTTGTCTTGATCGTCGGCGCCGGATTTGCGGTCGCCCTGCTCCCGGCAATACGTGCCTATAAGATGTCGCTCGCCGACGGCATGACGGTCCGAATTTAGCAAGCCCGTCATTGGCAGGAGCGACGGACCGAAACGGAGACGTGGAAATGCCGAGTACGCTGATCACTGGCGCCAATCGCGGACTTGGGCTCGAGTTTGCCCGTCAATATCTCGCGGACGGATGGCAGGTCTATGCCGCCTGCCGTGATCCGGCTTCTGCGTCCGAGCTGCGCCGTCTTGACGAAAACAGCGGCGGAAAATTGCAGATCATGGCGATGGACGTCACCGATGCGGCGAGCATCGATGCGGCGGCAAAAGACCTCGACGGCCAAGCCATCGATCTCTTGCTTAACAATGCCGCGATTATCGGACCGCGCAACCAGACCATCGGGAATATCGACTACAAAGCCTGGGCGGAAGCCTTCGCCGTCAACACCATGGGTCCCATGCGGGTGTCGGAGGCCTTCGTCGAGCATGTGGCAAGGAGCGATCTCAAGCTCATTGTCAGCTTGACCAGCGGCATGGGGTCGATTGCCGACAATACCAGCGGAGGCTCGATCGTCTATCGCAGTACCAAAGCGGCCATGAACATGGTCATGCGCAGCCTGGCGGTCGATCTTGCGCCCCGCGGCATCGTCTGCGCCGTCATCAATCCCGGCTGGGTGCGGACCGATATGGGCGGCCCGAACGCCACAAAGGAACCGTCCGAGAGCATCGGCACGCTGAGGCGGCTCATCGCGAGCTTAGTGCCCGAGCAGTCGGGCAAGTTCCTCAATCATACCGGGCGCGAATTTCCCTGGTAGCGTGTACTTAAGAGACGCTAGCGCCAGAGACGCTAACGCCGGGCAATTGCCGGTTTGCCGCGATACCTCGCTGCGCTAGCATCTGGATCCGATCGCTGCAGCGGAGGATTGGGGATGAGCCGGGTTCGTTTTTTGCGAGGCATGGGGCCGCTCGGCATCGTTGCGCTTGCCACCCTTCTACTCAGCGCGTGCTCGGACGTCAGTGAAACATCCGATGCCCAAGATCACCCCCTGCCAAGCGTCGTGGTCGAGGCCGTCACCGCCAAGGACGTGGCCGATCAGGTCGATTTTGTCGGCCGTACGGAAGCCTGGCAGCGGGTCGATGTGCGGGCGCGCGTGAACGGAACGCTGTTGAAGCGCCCCTTCGAGGAAGGCGCCGAGGTCGAGAAAGACGCGGTGCTGTTCGAGATCGACCCGGCCGAGTTTCAAGCAAATCTGCTTTCCGCCGAGGCACAGCTTGCCAAGGCCCAAGCCAGTCTCAACGAGAACGAACGCAACCTTCAGCGTTACGAAGTGCTGCTCGAGCGCAAGACGGCGAGCGAGGCGCAACACGACATTGCCAAGTCCAAGGCCGATCAATCGCGCGCCGATGTTTCCGCCGCGGAGGCCGAGGTGGAGCGGGCGAAACTCGATTTGAGCTACGCCACCATCCGGTCGCCGATCGCCGGCCGGAGCGGACTGTCGGACGCCGATGTCGGCAATATCATCGGACCGGACAGCGGCGTGCTGGTGACGATCCTCGACCTCGATCCGATGGACGTGATCTTCTCCGTCGGCGAGCGCGACTATTTGGACTTCATGGAGGCCCGGAAGGAAGGCAAGGCGAAAAAATTCACGCCGCGAATCCGGCTCGCCAACGACCGACTCTATGATTTTCCCGGCAAGGTTGACGTCGTCGACAACAAGGTCGATCCGGCGACCGGCACGATCAATGTCCGCCTCAAGTTTCCCAATCCCGACCACATCCTGGTGCCTGGACAATATGTGAGTGTCATCCTGACCCGCGCCACGCCGGAGAAGCGGGTCGTCATTCCGCAAGCGTCTGTCCAAGAGAACCAGGCCGGACCGTTCGTGCTCGTGGTCAATGGCGAGGGCCGCGTGGAAGCGCGCCCGGTCAAGACCGGCGAACGGGTCGGCGACAGTGTGGTGGTGCTCGACGGCCTGACCGAAGGCGAAACGCTTGTGGTCGAAGGCATCCAGAAGGTCCGGCCCGGCGCGGAGGTCCAGACGGCCTATCGCACACCGGCCGAACAACCCGAAATGATTGAGCCGCAAGACGAGCCAGGGGACAACGCCCCGCCAGAGGGTGAGCCGTAGACATGCTCAGCGCGTTCTTTATCACCCGCCCCAAATTCGCATTCGTCATCGCCATCGTGACGATCATCGCCGGACTCCTGGCGCTCCGCGCGTTGCCGATCGCCGAATATCCGGAACTCACGCCGCCGCAGGTGCAGGTCTCGGCCAAATATCCCGGCGCCGATTCAAAGGTGGTGGCGGAGACCGTGGCGGCGGTGATCGAGACCGAAGTCAACGGCGTCGAGGGCATGACCTACATGTCTTCGAAGAGCTCGAATGACGGCGGCTACACGCTGACCGTCACCTTTACCATCGAGACCGACGGCGACACCGCGCAGGTCAATGTCCAGAACCGTGTGTCGCAGGCGATGCCGAAACTGCCGGAAGAGGTCAAACGGCAGGGCGTCACCACCGAGAAAAGGTCGACCTCCATGCTGATGGTGGTCTCGCTGTTCTCGCCGAACGGCACCTATGACGACATCTTCCTGTCGAACTATGCCGGGATCAATTTGCGCGACACCTTGGCCAGGCTGGACGGAGTCGCTTCCGTCGACATCCTCGGCGCCCGCGACTACGGCATGCGCATCTGGCTCGATCCCGACCGGCTGACGGCGCTCGGGCTGATGGCAAGCGACGTTATTGCGGCGATCCGCGATCAGAACATCCAGGCCTCGCCCGGCGCCATCGGCCAGCAGCCGGCGCCCGCCTCGCAGCAGTTCCAATACACGCTGACGGCGCAGGGGCGCCTTGCCGACGCGCAGCAGTTCGGAAACATCATTCTTGTGGCGAATCCCGACGGCTCTGTCGTCAAGCTCAAGGACGTGGCGCGAGTCGAGCTCGGCGCCGAGACCTATGGCTGGTTCGGTCAGCTGAACGGCAAACCGGCGGCGCTGCTTGCGGTCTATCAGCTTCCCGACGCCAACGCGCTCGACGTCGCCAAACGCGTCAAGCACGAGATGGAGCGGCTCGCTGAGCGCTTTCCTGCCGATCTCTCTTATCAGGTCACTTATGACACGACGCGCTACGTGGAAACTTCGATCCGCGAGGTGGTGATCACGCTGCTCCAGGCGCTCGCGCTCGTCGTCCTGGTGGTGTTCATTTTCTTGCAGGATTGGCGCTCGACGCTGATTCCCGCCATCGCCATTCCTGTCTCGCTGATCGGCACCTTCGCGGCGCTGCTGGCGATGGGCTTCACCATCAACACGATCAGCCTGTTCGGGCTCATCCTCGCCATCGGCGTGGTGGTCGACGATGCGATCGTCGTGGTCGAGAACGTGCAGCGCCACATGGCAGACGGTCTGGCGCCCGCAGACGCCACGCGCAAAGCGATGGAAGAAGTGACCGCGCCGGTGATCGCCACCACGCTCGTGCTGCTGGCCGTGTTCGTGCCGGTGGCGTTCACGCCGGGCCTGACGGGACGGCTGTTCGAGCAGTTCGCGGCAACGATTGCCGTTGCGGTATCGCTGTCGTCGATCAACGCGCTGACGCTGAGCCCGGCGCTGTGCGCCACGATACTGAAACCGCCGCGCGAGACCCGGCGCGGTCCATTCGCGTGGTTCGAGAGTGGCCTTAACCACACCCGCAACGGCTATAACACGGTGGTCCGCGCACTCATCCGGCGCACGATTATCGGCGCTGCACTATTCGCGGCCGTCATCGGCGCGACCGTGTGGTTCGGCACATCAATTCCAACGGCGTTCATCCCGCCGGAGGACCGCGGCGCGTTCTTCATCGATGTCCGGCTACCAGATGGAGCGGCCCTTCCGCGCACTTCTGCCGTCTTGGCGGAAGTCGAGCAGATCTTGTCGGAGACCGACGGCGTGGCCGACGTCGTGTCGGTCGGCGGCTACAGCCTGTTGCAGGGGACGGTTGTGCCGAACGGCGCCTTCATCATTGCCGTGCTCGATCCGTGGGACCAGCGTGATACGCCTGACTTGCGCTTGCGCCCGATCATCCAAGGCGTGGCGGCGAAGCTCGCCGCCATACCGCGTGCGGTGATTATTCCGTTCGTGCCGCCGCCGATTCCGGGACTAGGCAACACCGGCGGGTTCGAGTTCGTGCTTCAAGACACCGAGAACCGTTCGCCGCAGGCGCTGGCGGCCGTGCTGAACGGTTTTATCTTTGCCGCCAACGCGCAGCCCGAGGTTAGCGGCTTGTTCAGCACGTTCGGGGCAAACTCGCCGCAGCTTTTCATCGACGTCAATCGCGAACTGGCCAAGACCAAAGGCGTCAGCATCGACGATATCTTTACCGTGCTAAATGCCAATATCGGCGCCTACTACGTCAACGACTTCAACAAATTTGGACGCGTCTACCGGGTCTATGTGCAGGCCGAGGCCGACCGGCGTTCGAGCCCCGACGACATTGGCAAACTCTATGTACGCAGCAAGGACGGCGAGATGATCCCTTTGCGCACGCTCATCACGGTCAAGTCGGTGCTCGGGCCCGAGACGATCGAGCGCTACAATTTGTTCCGCTCGGCGGTGATCAACGGCAATGCCGCGCCAGGTTACAGCTCCGGCCAGGCCATTGCCGCCATGGCGGCGCTGACCAAGACCGACCTGCCTATCGGCTATACCTATGAATGGACCGGCATGTCCTACGAAGAGATCAAGGCCGGAGAAGCCAGCGGCGCCGTCTTCGTATTGTCCCTCATCTTCGCCTATCTGTTCCTCGTGGCGCAGTATGAGAGCTGGACCGTGCCGATCTCTGTCATGTTGTCGGTCGTGTTCGCAGTGCTCGGCGCCCTCGTCGCGCTCAAGCTGGAGGGCGCGGCCTTAAACACTTATGCGCAAGTGGGCCTCGTACTCCTGATCGGCCTTGCGGCAAAGAACGCCATCCTCATCGTCGAGTTCGCCAAGGGACGGCGCGAAGCGGGCGAGACCATCATTGACGCGGCGGAACACGCGGCCTCGTTGCGCTTCAGGGCGGTGATGATGACGGCGCTTTCGTTCATCCTCGGCGTGCTGCCGCTGGTCTTGGCTACGGGTGCGGGCGCTGCCGCGCGCATTTCGGTCGGTCTGACCGTGTTCGGCGGCATGCTCTTGGCGACGATCCTCGGCGTCGTGTTCGTGCCCTTCTTCTATGTGCAGTTCCAGCGCCTGCGCGAGACGGCGAAGCGCGAGAAAAAACCGTTACCTAGGCCGAAGGCCCAACGAAGCTAAGGTCACATCTCGTCTTCCACTCTGAAGAAGGGGCAAACGTTGCTCATACAGATCGGCCTCGGCTCGGTGATGATTGTGGTGACGACCCTCATTCAGGGCCTGTTCACGGTGCTGGGAATTGAGGGCCTGCGCGATCACCTGGCGAAACATCCCCCGAAAAACTTGGTGCGCGCGACGTTGAACCTCGCCGCGTTCGTGTTGTGGTTGTTCCTTGCCACAATCGCCGAGGTCTGGACCTGGGCGGTGCTCTACCTTGCGCTCGGCGCCGTCGGCTCGCTCGAACAGGCGGCCTATTTCTCCACGGTGACGTTCACCACGCTCGGCTTTGGCGACATTACGCTCGACGAAAAGTGGCGGCTGTTATCGTCATTCGAGGCGGCCAATGGCCTGTTGATGTTTGGCTGGTCCACGGCGCTGGTTTTCGTCGCCGTCAAATGGGTCTACCAAAGCGACCGCGAGCCCGGCGCGGCGCGTTAGGAGGAAACATCCTCCAGCAGGTCGCCTCGCCGCTTGAGAATCTGCGTGACCTGGCTCTTAGGGATCGAGAACTCCCATCCTTGAGCGCGATCCTTCATGGCCTCGGCGACCTTCTCGGTCGCGCCCTCGCCCGTGACCTTAAGAGAGAGCCAGGCCGTATCGCCCTCCTGCTTGATGCGGTACGTCGCCGTTAGCCCGCCTTCGATCTCCATGACCACGGTGGCCGCATCTTCGTTGACCGGCGCTTGGCTCTTTCTCACGTCGCTGAAATCGATATCGCTTGCGGCGCGCACCACTTCGTCGACCACGTTGACATATTTGAGCTTCATGCCGTCGGGGATGACTGCGAGCGTATGGCCTGGCTTATCCGGCGTGCGCACGATCTCAAGCGGCTCCTCCCCCGGCACCGACACGGTGACACGCGCAACGTCCTCAGGCCGCGTCTCGAACAACTGCGTATTGACCCAATCGGTGAGTTCGACACCGGCGTCAAGATTGGCATCGGCAAGCCAAGCCTGCTTGTCTTTTGGCCGGCGTACATAGGTTCCGCTTTCTCCAATCCCAATGCCATCCTGCCGTATGTTGCCGACGATTGCTTCGGCGACCACCTCGCCCGTTCCGTCCATGAGCCGGACAAGGTGGGATTTCGCGCCGTCTTCCGCCGGATCCTCCACGCCGAGCAACGCGTAACGGTCCTCCTTGCGGGTCTTGGGTTCGACCAGCCGGGCGCGGCTTAGGCCGGTGAGCAGAGCCTGGACGGTGTCCTCGGAGGCCGGGAAAGAATCGTGTTCGGCAAGCACCCACTCCTTATCCCGGCGGACAAGCGTCAGCGTCTCTCCGCCCTGCGACACGTCGATCTTGGCGATTTCGGGGACCTTGTCGCCGAGACCGGCGAACATGACATCGCCGCTGACATTGCTGCTTCCCCACTCGATGGACGATGAGTAGACGGCAAAGGCCGCCACGGCAGAGACCGCGGCGACGACGGTCAAGGCTGCGAAAGATTTTGGCGTCATGACCGCACCTCCGGACGTCCCTTCTTGCCGTTTCGCCGCCGCGAGCGCCACAGCGACCAGCCTACGCCGCCCGCGGCGATAACGAGGGGCACGAGCGCGATATTGGCGAATTTCAGCCAGCCGTCGAGCCGGTCGATGTCGCGGCGTAACGCAAGCCTCACGTCACGCAGTTCGCGCCGCGTCTTGAGCATTTCCGCCCGGAACTTCTCCGCCGCATTGCGTTCGGCACCGGTGAGGATCGCAGGCCCGGTCTCCGGCGATTCGATTTTGGCAAGTTCGCCTTGCAGGTCCGTGAGCTTCTTGGTGAGCTGCTGCTCCGTTTCGCGGTAGCGGCGTTCGGCATCGCGGCGCAGCTCCGCCACCAACGTGAAGGGCCGATCGCCGACGCCGCGCCCACGCAGCGCGATGAGCGCGTCGCTGCCGGTCAGATTTTCAAGCGCACCCAAAATCAGCGCCGCATTCTGCGCCGTCGGCACAGCGACACGCTGGCCGAGAACTTCTTGCCCCTGGACCCAGAACCGGTCGGCCATCAGGTCGGTGTCGGCAATGACAATCGCGTTGATTTTGCCCGCTTCAAGTTGAGAGGCCTCTGCTTGCTTGGCACCGGCGCCGTTCTCTTCGGATTCCGCAGCTTCAGCACCGCTTGTCGTCTCGCTGCCAGGCGGGCCGTCGGGGAACGCGGTGTCCGCCTCGCCTGACACGCGCATAGCAAGCGCCAGCGGCGTGCCGCCCGGTTCGTAATTGCGCAGTAGATTGACCGGATCCGATCTGATCCCGACGTCAAGCGGCGTCACGATCATTCCCAGCTCGCTCGTCTCCATGATCGGCGTGACCTTCGTCTTAGCTCCTTTGGCGGCGCGCAACACGCCGGCCGAGGCAAGATTGAGCGTTTCGATACCGGCCGAAAGCACGTCCTCCTTGACCATGTTGCGGCCATCGAGATTGAGCCAAGCGACGTAGTCGGTCACTGTTTCGCCGGATGGGCCGAAGCGTACACGCTGGGCGTGGTTGATATCGGCCGCCACTTGTTCGCGGTCGAACTCGACACCCCAGGCCTTGAGAAGCTTCACAAGCTCGTCGAGCCCCTCCTGCTTCTTGCCCATCGTGGTTAACTGCGTCATCTCCGAGACTGGGTCGATCAGCACCAGGGCCCGGCCCCCGCCGAGCATGTATTGATCGATGGCATAGGCGGCTTGCGGCTTCAGATCGCCGGGCTGGGCGATCATCAACACGTCGATATCCGGCGGAATGCTCTCTATGTCCTGATCGAGCATACGGACATCGAACAGCTCGCGGATCTGCTGCATCACCAGCCAGGGCGGGGCAGAACGCCCCGAGCTTGGATCGGTTGCCCCGTCGATCGGCAGGCCGGTGATGACTCCGACCACCTTCTTTTTTGGATCGGCGAGAGCGTGAATGAGCTTGGTGACATCGTATTCCAGGAACGCTTCGCGGTCGGCATAGAAGAAATCGATGGTTTCCTTGTTGTCGGTGGAGTTGACGGCGTTCAGTCCGAAATAGGCGACATCGCCTTCGGCGTTATAAGCGACCTTCTTGAGGCCCTCGGCGACGGCGCGGTCCTCTTCGACCGAGAACGGCTCCGGATCGAGATAAGTGACTTCGAGCTTGCCGCCGGAAATGTCGCGGTAATTCTCGAGCAAACTTCTCACCCGGTCGAAATAGCGCGCATAACGCGGCGAGGCTGCGCCGAGCTGCTTGGAGAAATAGAGCCGAACTTTGATCGGCTCGTCGAGCCCGCGAAGCACCTCTTTGGTCCCCTCGGAGATCGTGAACAGGTTCTCCTCGGTCATGTCCGCCTGCCAATTACGGAACTCGATCGAGGAGATCAGGTTCACCGACAGCAGGATGATCGCGGCAAGTGCCAGGCTTCCCCAAGCAAGCGCGCTATGACTCATCGAAGAGAAGCGGTTCACGAACCGGCTCCAAGCGCCACCATTTGAACGATCTGAACTCATTTTCGGCTTTCTCCTAAGCAGCCTTCTTCTCGCCGACGGCGATCACGTTGGCGAACAGGAAGAACACGATCAGCGACACGAACAGGATTATGCTCTGCGCCGTGACGACGCCCCGCACGATCTGCTGATAGTGCGAAAGGAAACTCATCGAGGAGACGGCATCGGCGACGACGTCCGGCGCCCAGGTGCGAAGCCCGTTCTGTACGAGATCGACCCCGCTCATCAGGAAAAGAAAGCAGACGATCGCAGCCAGGATGAAGGCGATGACTTGGTTCTTGGTGAGCGCCGACACGAAGGCGCCGATCGCTAGAAACGCACCGGCCAACAAGAAGCTTCCAAGATAGCCTGTCAGGATCACGCCGTTGTCGGGATTGCCCAACAGGTTCACGGTGATCCAGATCGGGAATGTCAGCGCCAGCGCCACGCCGATGAAAGCCCAGGCGGCGAGGAACTTGCCGAGCACGGCCGCCCAAGGCGAGATCGGCAGCGTCATCAACAGCTCGATCGTCCCGGTCTTGCGTTCCTCGGCCCACAGCCGCATGGCCACGGCGGGAACGAGAAGGAGATAGAGCCAGGGGTGGTAGGCAAAGAACGGAAACAGGTCGGCCTGGCCGCGCTCGAAGAAATTGCCGATATAGAAGGCGAAGGCGCCGGTGAGCGCCATGAACACGATGAGGAACACGCCGGCTAATGGCGTGGCGAAATAGGCGGCAAACTCCCGCTTGGCGATGATTGCGGTGGTGCGGAAGAGCTCACTCATGGCTTGCACCCTCCTGCCCGGCCGTAACCTCCCGGAACACATCGTCGAGCTTGCCGCGCTCGACAAAGAGCTCGTTCACCTTGATCCCCTTTTCCTGGAGAAGAGCGGCAATTTCGGACACGATCGCCTTGCCGTTGTTCGGTAGCGCACGGAGATCGGTCTGGCCTTTGGCCTTGTTGACGATTTCGATTGCGGTGATTCCGCCATGGCCCGACAGCGCCTCTCTGACAGCTTGCTCGGTCGCCTCCGGAATCCGAATGGTGACGGCGCCGTGATAGGGAACCCGGCGCATCAGTTCCTCCGCCGTTCCGTCGGCGACGATGCGGCCGTGATCGATGATCACCGAACGGGTGCAGACCGCCTCGACCTCTTCAAGGATGTGGGTCGAAACGATGATGGCCTTTTCGGCCGACATCTCCCTGATGAGTTTGCGCACGTGATGCTTCTGATTGGGATCGAGACCGTCGGTCGGCTCGTCCATGATCAGCACGGTCGGATCGTGAAGAATGGCCTGGGCAAGCCCGACACGCCGCTTGAAGCCCTTGGACAGCGTCTCGATGCGCTGATCGAGAACGGAATCGAGTCCGGCCCGCTCTACCGCGGTACCGATCCGCTTAGCGCGCTCCTGACTGTCGATGCCGCGAATATCAGCGATGAAGGACAGAAAGTTCCGCGGCGTCATCTCCGCGTAAAGCGGCGCACCCTCGGGCAGATAGCCGAGCCTGCGTTTGGCAATGAGCGGCTCTGTCTGGACGTCGTGGCCGCAAATCTTGGCGCTGCCCCGGTCCGGCTCGAGGAAGCCGGTAATCATCTTCATGGTGGTCGACTTGCCGGCGCCATTGGGGCCGAGAAAGCCCAGAACCTCGCCCGGGCGCACCGCGAGCGAGATGCCGTCGACGGCGACGATCGGTCCGAATGCTTTATATAACGAGTCTGCCTCAACCAGGGCGTCCATCGTTCCTCCTTGCGGCCGGCGGCAGCCTTAGGCCGCGCCAGTCAGGTCATCGATCGTGATAGTGTCGACGTCGGGCGTGAGGCAGCCGAGATTTGCGATTTATCAAGGACGGCGTTCGCGCTGTTTCGCTCGCGACCCGTCTTGCGTGTTCTCGGCCAGGTCTCGACCAAGACCCGCCATGCCGCAACCCTTCCGAAAATTCCGATTTGATTCGAGATGTAAAAGGCCCCGCCCTCGCAACAACCGGATCGAGGCGGCAGACCTTGAGCTTTCTAACCTCCCTTAGAATGTTTCCAGTGTCCTGCTTGGCAGGCCTCGCGACGCAAAATAGTTCAATTGCAGATCGTTGCAAGAGACGAAGCCCGTTGAGGATGCTTAACTTTTTGCAATTTTCGCGAACAATGTTGTCGCACCTTCCAACCGCATGGGGCGTCGTTTAGACCATTGCTATGGCGTTTGGAGATTCAAACCTTCTGAGGACCATCGAACGCTGGACGGTCCCCAATCTCAGGCTGTTCCATGAAAGCCGGCAACCGGTGGTCTGGATGCTGGCGCCCTTCATCGGGCTCGCGACCGGCGGCGCGGCCATTCTATTCCGGCTGGCGATCGGCGCCTTCCAATGGCCCTGGCTCCACAGCATGTCCGAGAGCGTCGCCGCCGCGGCCAAAGCACAACCCTGGTGGGTGATTCTGCTCGCGCCAGCGGTCGGCGGCCTTGTGGTGGGCCTGATGCTGCAATTTCTGTTGACCGCCAAGCGCACCGGGGCCGTGCCCGACGTGATGGAAGCGCAGGCCAGGGCGGGCCGGGGCTTGACCCTCGGGCAAGGACTGTTGAGCGCCTTGGCCAGCGCCTTGTCCCTCGGCAGCGGCGCGAGCGCGGGCCGCGAAGGTCCCATTGTCCATCTCGGCGCCAGCATTGCCGTCGCTGCCTGCAACCGCCTCAGCCTGCCCCGCGCCGGCCGGCGCACGCTGCTTGCCTCGGGCGTTGCCGGCGCGGTCGCCGCTTCGTTCAATGCACCAATTGCCGGCGTCCTGTTCGCGCAAGAGGTCATTCTCGGCCAATTTGCGCTCTCGAGCTTCGCGCCGCTGGTGTTCGCCTCGGTGACGGCGACCATCGTTTCGCAAGCCTGGTTCGGCAATGTTGCCGCCTTCATCGTGCCCCCTTATCAAATCGCGACCTATCTCGAAGTCCCGGCCTTCGTGCTGCTTGGCGTCATTGCCGCCGCCGTTGCGGTGCTGTTCCAGCTCGCGACGCTCGCCTCCAATTGGCTTGCGTGCCGCATTCAAATGCCGCTCGCTGCGCGTCCTGCCGCCGGAGGGCTTTTGATCGGCGCCATTGCCATCTGGTTTCCCGAAGTGCTCGGCGTCGGTTACGAGACGACCAATGCCGCGCTCCGGGCTGAGCTGCCGATCCTCCTGATGCTGGCGCTGCTCGGCGCCAAAACCCTGGCGACGGCAATTGCGCTCGCATCCCGCTTCGGGGGCGGTGTGTTCTCGCCCGCCCTTTATCTCGGCGCCATAACCGGCAGCGCCTTTGGATTGGTGGTTGCCGGCGCCTTCCCGGGAGGCGGCTCGGGCGCAGGCCTCTATGCCATTCTCGGCATGGGCGCGGTCGCGGCCGCCGTGCTCGGCGCGCCGATCTCGACCACGGTCATGGTGTTCGAACTGACCGGCGGATTCGCCCTAAGCCTCGCTCTCTTGCTGACTGTGGCAATCGGCAACGGTCTCTCCCGGGCCATCCTGGGGCGTTCCTTCTTCCAGGCCCAGCTTGCGACCCGCAGCATGCTTGGCGATGAGGCGCCGCGACGCGTCGGGTCAGGGTAACGTGGAAACGACGCTCAACTCATGCGCTCCAACAGATGGTCGCCAACCCGCATCGCATTGGCGATTGCGGTCAGCGACGGATTGACCGCGCCGATGCTGACGAAGAAGCTGGTGTCGACCACGTAAAGATTATCGAGCTCATGCGCCTTGCAGTTCACGTCGAGCACGGACGTCTTGGGGTCCTGGCCGAACCGGCACGTACCGGCTTGATGCGCGCAGCCTGCAAGCGGGATCTCGGTTTGCATATAGATGTCGCGCGGAATCAAATAATCGGGCCGCATTCCAATCTGACCCAGCATCGATTTGAGCTTGTCGTATAGTTTCCGCGTGGGAACCTGATTGTTCGGCGTGTAGCTCAGCGTCAGCTTGCCCGCCTCATCGACTGTGACGCGATTCTCCGGATCGGGGATATCCTCGGTCGTCAACCAAAAGTCCACCGAGTGATAAGCGACGTCGTCGAGCAGGCGCGTGGGCACCAGAGCGGTGAGGAGCGGTTTCTCGCCCCGGAACATCGGGCCTAACGTCTTGCCGATCATCTGAATGTTGCCGACCGGATAGTCGAATCCCTCCATGCCGAAATAGAAATCGTTCAGCGCCAGCGTTTTCTGGAAAAAGGTCGGGTTCGGCTCACGCGAGAGCGCGAGCACCGCCTGGCTATTGTGGAACATGTAGTTCCGTCCCACCTGATCCGAACCGTTGGCGAGTCCCTTCGGATGCTTGTCGTTGGCCGACATCAGAAGCAGCTTGGCGCTGTTGGCGGCGCCGCACGAGACGACGACGATATCGCCGCGGAACGTCTCGCGTTCGCCTCCGACCTCGGCCTCGATCGACGTCACCGAAGTGCCGTTGGCATTAGTCTCGAGTTTGAGCGCGTGCGCGTGACGAAGGAGCGTCACGTTGGGAAATTCGAGAGCCGGACGCACGGCGCAGACTTCGGCGTCGGACTTGGCATGCACCAGGCAGGGAAAGCCGTCGCAGGTCTGGCAGCGGATGCAGCGGCTATAGGCCATGTTCTGCTCGTCCATCATGACGGCAGAGGGCGCCGGGAAGGGGTGGTAGCCGGCCGCGGCGAGATCGTCGAACAACTGCTGAATGCGCGGTTCGCTTGAGACCGGAGGACAGGGATAGGGCCCGCTCGCCGGGGGCTCGGTCGGATCTGCACCCCTCAGCCCGTGGACGAAATACATGTCCTCGGCCTTGGCGTAATACGGCTCCAAATCCTCATAACGGATCGGCCAAGCAGGCGAGATGCCATCGTAATGGCGCACCTCCTCGAAATCCTTCTCGCGCAAACGATAGAGCGCGGCACCGTACATCTTGGTGGCGCCGCCGACGAAATAGTGCACCTGCGGCTGGAACGGCTGGCCGCTCTTGTCGTACCAAGTATCGGGCGCGATGTAGCGATTCTGCTGGAACACGGCCGCCGGGCTCCAATTCAGCGCTTCGCGCTTCAGCCAATCGCCGCGTTCGAGAATGAGAATGCTCTTTCCCGAAGGCGCCAAGTGCCGCGCCAGCGTGCCGCCGCCGGCGCCGCTGCCAATGATGATGACATCGAATTGCTTATCCATAGCGATCGCCCCTAGAGACCGACGCTGCTTTGCATCAGCCCGCCGTCGGCAAAGATAGTGGTGGCGGTGAGATAGCTGGCGCCGTCGCCGGCAAGGAAAGCGACAACGCTCGCGATCTCCTCGGGACGGGCCATGCGTCCGAGCGGGATCGCGGCATCCAATTTTTTGAGCTTTGCCGGATCGTCCATGGTGCTGAGATTGATCGGCGTCGCCACGGCGCCAGGTCCCACGCCCACGATCAGGATATTGTGCGGCGCAAGCTCGACGCCGGCGGTGCGGGTCAGCATCCGCATACCGCCTTTGGAGAGGCAATAAGGAGTATTGCCGGGCATCGGCCAATCCTCGTGCACCGAAGTGATGTTGATGATGCGGCCGCCGCCGCCCTGCTTGATCATCTGCTTGGCGGCGATTTGCGTGCCGAAAAACGCGCTCTTCAAATCGATGTCCATAACGCGGTCATACTGAGCCTCGGTGGTCTCGAGAACCGACGTGCGGGTCTCCACGCCGGCATTGTTCACCATGATGTCGAGCCGTCCGAACTTGCTGACCGCCGCATCGACGAGCTTCTGTAAATCGGCGACCTGGCTGACGTCGGCATCGACGCCGATAGATTGGTCGCCGAGCTTGGCGATCTGCTGCTCAAGGTCCTCCGTCGCCTGCGGGTTCACGACATAATCGATAACGATGCTGGCGCCTTCCTGGGCCAAGGCGAGAACGATCGACTGCCCGATCCCGCTATTGCCGCCGGTGACGATCGCGACTTTGTTCTTTAAAGACATGCGGAGGTCCTCCTGCGCTGAATCCGAGTTTCGCGTCGTTTTAATCGATGCCGAAACTGTACTCCGTTGTGCTCGCAAAGCGCATCCCCGGACGCAGCACGGTACTGGGAAAATCAGGCTGGTTCGGCGAATCCGGGAAATGTTGCGTTTCAAAACAGAACGCGGCGTGGCGGCGGTAGACCTTGCCGGTCGGGCCGCGCAATGTTCCGTCAAGGTGATTGCCGCTGTAGAACTGAACCCCCGGCTGCGTGGTGCGCACTTCGAGAACGCGGCCGCTCGCCGGATCGCGCGCGCGCGCGGCAAGCTGCGGCTTGCCGCTGGGCTGCGGGTCCAGGACGAAATTGTGGTCGTAGCCTAAGGCCCATTCGAGCTGCTTATCCGGTTCGCCGATCCGGGCGCCGATTGGGCGCCACGTCCTGAAATCGAAGGGCGTGCCGGCCACGTCCTGCATCTCTCCGGTCGGAATGAGTTGCTCATCGATCGGCGTGAACCGCTCGGCGGCGATCGTCACGTCGTGATCGAGGATATCGGCGCTCGAGGCACTACCCAAATTGAAATAGGCGTGATTGGTGAAATTGACGACGGTCGGACGGTCGGTTTCGGCACGATAGTCGATGCGCAGCGTGTCTCCCTCAACCACCGAATAGGTCACCTCGAGGGTCACCGCGCCCGGGAAACCTTGGTCTCCGTCGGGGCTGACGTGACGAAGCGTGAGGTGAGGCTCCGGCGCGTCCACGCTGTCGACGAGGTGCCAGACCGCCTTGTCGAACCCGATTTTTCCGCCATGGAGGCAGTTGTCGCCATCGTTCTTGGACAGGCGGTATTCATGGCCGTCGAGCACGAACGAGGCGCCGCCAATTCGGTTGGCATAGCGCCCAATGAGAGCGCCCAAATGGGCGTCCTGCGACACGTAGTCTGCCAGGGAGGGAAGCGCGAGGACGACATTGTCGCGAGCGCCTTTGCGGTCAGGCACTTCGATTTCAACGATCGCCCCGCCATACGTGATGACTTTCGCCCGCAAGCCGGTTTCGCTTTCCAAAGCGTAGAGGTCGACCGCCGCGCCGTCCGGCATCACTCCGTACGATCGTACAAACATGGCGGCGGTTCCCAACTGCTCAGCAGATTGCTGGTTCAGCATGAGATGAACCAACTCAAGATCCGGTGGAGACGGTTGAGGCTAACAATATCAGCCGAAGATGTCATCGAGATTGAAGCAACAAGAACTGCTGCGTTGCATGGCTTGGCAAATGAGGGCAACGTACTGGACAGCAAACTCGATCATCTGCATTCCGGCAGCATGAGGATCGCTGATGGCGACGAGCCGTTCTTTTCCGCCTGAGACGGAAAAATTGGGGCCACGCTGGGGTTTGACGCGTCGGGCAGTTCTTCAGGGTGTCGCCTTCCTGTTTGCAGCAGCGGGTCTGCCGCGCGTCGCCTCGGCGATCACGCGCGCCATCGCACCACCCCCGCTTCAGAAAATCGGCCCCCTCGAGTTCTTGACCGAAGCAGAATACGCATTCGTTGCTGCGGCCTGTGCCCGTTTTGTGCCGGCCGACGAAACCGGGCCCGGCGCGCTCGAGGCAGACGCACCGCGCTATATCGACCGCAAGCTGGCCGCACCCGGCGGCGGGGCCGCGGCCTGGTACATGGACGGACCGTTTGAACCTGGCGTCACGACACAAGGCTGGCAGGTCGATCTCACGCCGGCCGCGCTCTATCGCCAGACCATCCCGCAGATGAACGACGCCGCAAAGACGCGGCTCGGTGCGGAATTCGCCGAACTGCCGGCCAATGATCAAGACGCATTTCTCATGTCGATGCAGAAGAAAGAGCTCGATGCCGACGGCGTTTACGCATCGCTGTTGTTCGCCGCCATGCTCGGCGACGCCATCGAAGGCCTGATGTCGGACCCGCTCTATGGCGGCAACAAGGACTTCATCGGCTGGAAGATGATCGGCTTTCCCGGCACCCGCTACAATTGGCTGCCGTGGCTCGACCGCGAAGGCGAGCCGATCGATCTGCCGATCGTCGGCATGTACGGCACGGCCGAGGACTACGCGGCAAGAATGCGCAAAGGGACGGGCCGATGAGGCACAAGCCGCCCGTCGATGCGGTGATCTGCGGCTTCGGCGCCACCGGCGTGCTCGTCGCCGAGGCATTGACGCGGGCAGGCTTGAGCGTCGTGGCACTCGAACGCGGGCCAATGCTGAATACCGCGCCAGACTTCCAGCCCTCGGTGATGCAGGACGAGCTTCGCTTTCAGAACCGGCATGGGTTGATGGTGCAGCCGCGCCTGAGCACTCAGACGTTCCGCCACACCATGTCGGAGACCGCCCTGCCGATCCGGCAAGTCGGCGCCTGGCAGATCGGTCTCGGCGTTGGCGGCTCGGCCGTGCATTGGGCCGGACAATGCTTTCGCTACTCACCAGATGAATTTCGTCTCCGCTCCCAATTCGAACGGCAATACGGACCGGACATCTTTCCGGAAGAGATGACCAGCCAGGACTGGGCCGTCAGCTATGACGAGCTTGAGCCCTATTACGACCGCTTCGAGAAGCTGCTCGGCGTGTCGGGGCAGGCCGGCAATATCAAGGGCCGGATCATCGAAGGCGGCAACCCGTTCGAAGGGCCTCGCTCGGACGAATACCCCAACCCGCCGCTCGCGCGGGTCAAGGCAACGCGCATGTTCGACAAGACGGCGCGCGAACAGGGCTTGAACCCCTATCCCTGCCCGGCGGCGCAAGCCTCGCAAGCCTACACCAATCCGCTCGGCGTGCGCATGGGACCGTGCACGTTTTGCGGCTATTGCTCAGGCTATGGCTGCGGCAACTATTCCAAGTCCTCGCCGCAGACCTCCGTCCTTCCTGTGGTTCTCGAGCGGCCCGGTCTCGAGCTCCGCACGCTCTCGGTCGCAACCCGCATCTTGATGTCAGGCAAAGGAAAGAACCGCCGCGCCACCGGCGTCGTCTATGTCGATGCTGAGAACCAAGAATGGGTGCAGCCGGCAGAGATGGTGTTCGTCTGCGCCTTCACCATGGACAATGTCCACCTGCTTCTCGTCTCTGGCGCCGGCACGCCTTACGACCCGGTGGCGGGAACAGGACAGATCGGCCGCAACTATGCGTTCCAGATCTGGGGGTATGCGAATTTCCTGTTCAAGGAGCGCTTCAACCCGTTCATCGGCGCCGGCGCGCTTGGGCAAATCGTCGACAATTACAATTGCGACAATTTCGATCACGAGGAGCCGCTCGTCACCGGCAAACCATTCGTCGGCGGCGGCTATGTCGCGCTGTTCCAGTATGGCACGCCGCCGATCGCCGCATCGTCGTTCGGTTCTGGCGAGACCGCAGTCTGGGGCGCGGAACTGAAGCGCAAGATCCGTGAAGAATACCTCCACATGCAACAGGTCCAGTCGATGGGCGCCAATCAGTCCTATCGCGACGTGTTTCTCGACCTCGACCCGACCTACAAGGACCGGTTCGGACGCCCGCTCCTGCGCGTGACCTACGACATCAAGCCCAATGACCATCGCATGTCGAACTTTCTGGTCGACCGCTGCGTCGATATCGGCCGCGCCATGGGCGGGACTCTTCTTGACCGAAATTCGCGCGAGGGCCACTTCGACATCACCGAGTTCCAGACCACGCATAATTGCGGCGGCGCCATCCAGTCGGCTACGCCCGACGCAGGAGCGGTCAATAAGTTCGGTCAGATGTGGGAGGTGCCCAATATCTTCGTCTATGGCGCCTCGCAGTTTCCGCAAAACGCCGGGCGAAACCCCACCGACACGGTCGGCGCAACCACGCTGTTCGGTCTGGACGAGGTGACGCGGCGTTACCTGCCCTCCCCCGCTCCTTTGGTCGATACATGATGGGGCCGGCGCCATACGCGTTGCTTATGGGCCTCGTCGCCGGCTTATCGGCTACTCTTCTGCTTGGCCCGAACCGGGCAACGGCCGGCACGATCAATACAGCCGAGATCGAACGCGGCCGTTATGTCGCAAGACTCGGCGATTGCCGGTCCTGCCACACGGCGGAAGGGGGCACGCCATTTGCCGGCGGCTTGGGCATCGTTACGCCGTTCGGCACGATCTATTCGTCGAACATCACACCGGATGTTGGCACCGGCATCGGCTCCTGGACCAAAGACGATTTCTGGAACGCCATGCATTCGGGCATTCGTAAGGACGGCGCGCATCTCTATCCGGCGATGCCCTATCCCTGGTTCACCAAGATACCGCGCGCGGATGTGGACGCGCTCAAGACCTATCTCGAGACGCTGCCTGCGGTGCGTTCCACGCCGCCTGAGAACGATCTGTGGCTGCCGATGCGCGTACGGGAGTCGGTTGCGGGCTGGAATCTTCTGTTCTTCGATGAGGGCGTGTTCGAGCCTGACGCGAGCAAGTCCGCGGAGTGGAATCGCGGCGCCTATATCGTCGAGGGCCCCGGTCATTGCGGCGCCTGCCATACGCCAGCCAACCTGCTCGGCGGACCCGAACGGGACAAGCTCTACCAGGGTCAGTCAATCGAGAATTGGTGGGCCCCAAACCTCACCGGCCGCACGCCCTTTGGCGTGGCGGATTGGTCAAAGGAGGACGTGACCGCCTATCTCAGAGACGGCCGCAACGATCACACCGTCGCCTCCGGGCCTATGTCCTTGGTGATCGAGAACTCCACCCAGCATATGACCGACGCCGATCTCGCCGCGATCGCCGCCTATCTCAAGGATCCACCCATCGGGACACACCAGCAGAGCGTGAGCGAGGCCGGAACCGAGAGCAAAACCGGCAAGGCCCTGTTCCGCGACAACTGTTCGGCCTGCCACGGCGCCGACGGCGAAGGTGTCCCGGGCCTCATCGCCGATCTTCGCAAGTCAGGCGTGGTTAATGCACCCGACGCGGCCGGCGTGCTCCATGTCATCCTTGCCGGCGCTCAAGGCAATGTCACGCTTGGCGCGCCGCAACGCCCGGCCATGCCGCCTTTCGCTTGGAAGTTCAATGACGGTCAAGCTGCCGCGGTCGCGACGCATATCCGCCAGAGCTTCGGAAATCGGGCGGGACCGGTGTCAGGCAGCGAGGCTGCGCGCCTGCGCGAAACGCTCGGACTGCAATAGCCCTCAATACGTACGGACGCCGGCGACCTGAAGCTTGGCCTGCCAGATCCTGGTGTCGCCGAGAATGAACAACACGTCGTTGTCCGGGCCGCCGAAGGTGAAGTTCGCTACGCCAGGCGCGACGATTTCACCGATGAGGTCGCCTTCGTGCGTAAACACTTGGACGCCCGTCGCCGACGACGTGTAGACCCGGCCTTTCACGTCGAGCTTGATACCGTCGGGAACGCCGGGGCTGACGACGGCAAACAGGCGGCCGTTACGCAAGTGGCTGCCGTAAACGTCGAAGGCGCGGACATGATGCGGCAGTGCGACGAAATAGGTGCCGGGCGCCTGATTGGCGCCGGTGTCGGTAATGTAGAGGATCGATTCGTCAGGTGAGAATGCGAGTCCGTTCGGCTTGTTGAAGCTGTCCGCGACGACTGCGGTCTCGCCTGTTGCAGGGTCGTGGCGGTAGACATAGGTGCCGACTTCGGGCGCTGCCTTGAAGCCCTGGATTTCGCCATAGTTCGGGTCGGTGAACCACACGGTGCGATCGCTCTTCACCACTACGTCGTTCGGTGAATTGAAACGAAGCCCGCGCCATTGATCGGTCACCGTCTCGACCGAGCGGGTCTGTAAGTCCATGCGGCTGATGCGCGCCGGGGTCTCGCGCGTACCTTGCTCGCAGATCACAAGCCTCCCGTCGCGATCGAGCGTCATGCCGTTCGCCATATTCGAAGGAAATTGAACAATATCGAGGTCTTGCGCCTCGAACGGAAATTGGTTGCCCGATAATTGCAGGCGCTTGATGGCGACGTTCTTAGGCCCCGGCTCAGGCACTGTGGTGAAATAAAGGGCATGCTCCGCGGCAACGTAGACCGGCCCCTCATGCGCATTCGTCTCGATCAAGACGGGCCGCTGGAAGCGCGCACCAAGGACCTCGCGGAATTCGTCGCCATAGACGGCGAATGTCGCGCCGTCGCCCTGACCAGATTGCGCCATGCCTCAGACCTCACGCATGCAAATGATCAGTTTGCCTTGCTTGGCTTCTGGGTGGACGGAGCCGAGGTCGAGGCCGGCTCCGATTGCAGGCAATCCGCGGCGCGTTGCGTAAGTGAATTGTTGGCCAGCACGAGATTGTGGGCGCTGTTGACCAAGGCAATATGCGACAAGGCTTGCGGAAAGTTTCCGACCAAGCGCTTGGCTTTCGGATCGTATTCCTCCGACAGCAGCCCGACATCGTTACAGAGCCCGCACAGCCGCTCGAAGAACTGCTCGGCCTCGCTCATCCGGCCGGCCAGTATGAGGTTATCGACATACCAGAAGCTGCAAGCGAGGAACGCGCCTTCGCCGGGAGGCAGACCATCCTTGCTGCTTTCGGTGTTGTAGCGCATGACAAATCCGTCGGACATGAGACCTTTCTCGATGGCGGCGACGGTCCCTTGAACACGCGGATCGCTTGCCGGCAGGAAACCGACCAGCGGGATCCGCAGCGTACTCGCATCGAGCGTGTCGGAGCCGTAATGCTGAGTGAACGCCCCAATTTTGGCATTGAACGCATTGGCGCAGACATCGTCGTGGATTTCCTTGCGCTGCGTCTTCCAGTCATCGACCGGACCATCAAGGCCGAATTCTTCGGTTGCCTTGATGGCGCGGTCGAAAGCGACCCAGGCCATGACCTTTGAGAAGGTGAAGTGCTGGCGTCCGCCTCGGGTCTCCCAGATTCCATCATCCGGTTGGCGCCAGATCGTGGTGAGGTGATCGAGCATGGCGCGCTGAAGGTCAAACGCGGCATCGAGCGCGCCGAGCCCGCCCCGGCGCGCTTGATAGAGCGCATCCATCACCTCGCCATAAACGTCGAGCTGCAATTGACCGGACGCGGCATTGCCAATCCGCACCGGCGCCGAGTTCTCATATCCTGGCAGCCAAGACAGCTCCAATTCGGTCAGGCGCCGCTCGCCCTCGATGCCGTACATGATTTGCAACTGCTGCGGACTGCCGGCGACCGCTCGCAAAAGCCATCTCCGCCAGTGCCGCGCCGATTCGTAGAAGCCGCCATTCATCAAGCTCAACAGAGTGAAGGTCGCATCCCGTAGCCAGCAATAGCGGTAGTCCCAATTGCGCGATCCGCCGATCTGCTCCGGCAAAGAGGTGGTCGGCGCTGCGGCGATACCGCCGGTCGGTCGATAGGTGAGCGCTTTGAGCGTAATCAGAGAGCGCCGCACCACGGGCGACCACTTGCCGGTATCGCGGCAATGGCGCGCCCAATCGCACCAGAACTTCTCGGTCTCGGTTAGGACGGCCGCCGGATCAATCGGCTCAGCCGGCGCATCGCGATAGGACCGGCCGTAGCTGAGAACGAAAGGAACCGTTTCTCCCTCCGACACAATGAACTTGCCCAGGGTCTTCATGTCCTTGCCGCGCAGTTCGACCGGCGTGCGCAAGACCGTCATATCGGGTCCGGCGATGGCGCGGAGCGCGCCGTCGTCGAGATGCGTGACCCAAGGCACGGTGGACCCGTAGTCGAAGCGCAAGGAGATGTCGCACGTCATCGCGACCCGGCCGCGCTCGCCCTTGACGAGGCGAATGATCTTCGATGCCTCGTCGTCTTTGCGAATTGGCATGAAGTCGATCAAGGTCACGGTGCCATCGCTGGTCGTGAACTCGGTCTCCAGCACCAGCGTATCGTCGCGATAGCGTCGCGTGACCTTCTGTACCGGACCGGCCGGCGCAATCTGCCAGTGCCCATTCTCGGGGGTGCCGAGCAAAGCGGCGAAGCATGCATCGCTGTCGAAGCGCGGCCAGCACAGCCAATCGATCGAGCCGTCACGCGCAACGAGCGCCGCCGTTTCGCAATTGCCGATCAGTGCATAATCCTCGATCCGGTGCGCCATGATTTGCCTATGGCGCTGCGGCGCGGATGACGCCGCTCACCGGCTCGAATGGCGGCAATTTGCCTATATTTCTGGCAAAAAACTTTGGCAAATCGCCCCTCATCGGCTCTGCGGTCACCCTTCCGCGGTGACCTGTTCCCGCCTTCGCTGCGGAATGGAGTGTAGGCGTAGAATTCTCCCACTGGAAGACCGAACGATCCCGTTGACGATTATTGGCGAGCCTCCGCTACGTCTCGAAGGGGGTTGCAATGTCACCGAACGGCATGCACGGTTCGATAGATTGACCACGCGAAGAAACTGTCCGGTTTGGGAGAGTCGCGGATGGCAGGCACTGCTACGACGAAGCCTTCACGCGTGGTCGTTATCGGTGCGGGGTTCGGGGGTTTGTCCGCGGCGAAAGCGCTGGCGCGCGGGCCGTTTCACGTCACTCTGATCGATCGTTTCAACTATCATCTGTTCCAGCCGCTGCTTTACCAGGTCGCGACGGCGGACCTGTCGCCATCGGACATCGCCTCGCCGGTCCGCGACGAGTTTCGCCGCAAGCCCAGCGTAAGTGTCATGCTTGGCAATGTGTCCGGGATCGACGGCAACAGCAACGAAGTGATGGCGGAAGGGGAGCGGATTCCGTTCGATTATCTTGTTGTTGCGACCGGCGCGCGGCAGAGCTGGTTCGGCCATGACGACTGGGCGCCGAATGCGCCCGGGCTGAAGGACATCGGCGACGCACTCGATCTACGGCGCCGAATTCTGCTCGCGTTCGAGCGGGCCGAGATCGAGCCGGACGCCGAAGAGCGCCGACGGCTGTTGAACTTCGTCGTCGTCGGCGGCGGCGCGACCGGCGTCGAGTTGGCCGGCGCCATCGCCGAATTGGCAAGACGCGGGCTCACCTCGGACTACCGCGTCATCGACCCGCGTTCGGCCCGGATCGTGCTGGTCGAGGCGGGCCCACGGGTCTTGAGCCAGTTCGACCCATCGCTTTCTCAGTCCGCTCAAGCAGCGCTCGAGAAACTCGGCGTGGAGGTGCGTACGGGAACCGAGGTGACCGGCTGCGATGCGCTTGGAATCGCCATGGGAAGCGAGCGGATCGAGAGCCGGACCGTCATCTGGGCGGCAGGGGTCGAAGCGTCTCCGGCGGGCCAATGGCTCGGCGCCGAGACAGATCGTGCGGGACGGGTCAAGGTTGGGGCCGATCTTTCGCTTCCCGGGCGGCCACATATTTTCGCCATCGGCGATACGGCCTCATGCACCGGCGCCGACGGCCGGCCGCTTCCAGGCGTGGCCCCCGTCGCCAAACAACAAGGCGCTTACGTGGCGCGTCTCATTGCCGCGCGGGCGCACGGAAAGGAGCTTCCGCCGTTCCAGTACAAGGATTACGGCATGCTGGCCACGATCGGGCGCAAGCGTGCCGTGGTGCAGATGGGAGATTTGAAGCTCAGCGGCTTCCTGGCTTGGCTGCTATGGTGCTTCGCTCATATTTATTTTCTGATCGGATACCGGAACCGCCTGATCGTGATGCTGAACTGGATCTGGAACTTCATCACCTTCCAGCTCGGCTCAAGGCTCATTCTCGGCATGGTGGGCTCTGACATGAAGGATCTGCAACAGCCGTCGAGCACGCCTCAGAAGCAGAAATGACGATTGGCGGCGGGCCGGTCCGTCTTGTCACGAAAACCTGACAGCGAGACTCCACGTTCCTCACGATTTTGTTTGCGACAACGGCCGTGCATTCCCGATTTCTGCTCGCAGAACCGGGAAGAACTTGCTAAACCCTAACTTTCGAGTCCTCGACTGCTCAATCGAACCGCAAAGGTGATCGTGAGACCACCCCTTGCCTATCGATCGCATCGAGTGGCGCTGGCCTTTGGCTTGGTGCTGCTCTGCAGCGGCTGCGGCGCGCTGACGAGCCCCGATCTCGATCCGAGCGGCCCGATTACGCTCGCCGAACGCCAACTCCTGTTCGACGCCGTTTCCATCATGATGATCGTGGTCATCCCGGTGTTCATCATGGCGGCGCTGTTTACCTGGTACTATCGCGGGACCAACCGCGACGCGAGATATACGCCGAACCTGGCCTATTACTGGCCCGTCGAGATTCTGGTCTGGGGCGTCCCGGCAGCCATCATCGTCTGGCTCGGCTTCCATCTGTGGGGCGGCGCCCACAAGCTCGATCCGTACAAGGCGATCGACAAGAGCGTCGAGCCGCTCCAGATCGAAGCGGTGGCGCAGGATTGGAAATGGCTGTTCATCTACCCCGATCAGCGCATCGCCGTGGTCAACGAACTGGTATTTCCGTCAAACACGCCGCTCGCCATCAGGATCACCTCCGACACGGTCATGAACTCCTTCATGATACCGGCCTTGGGCGGACAGATCTACGCCATGGCGGGCATGCAGACGCGGCTTCACCTTTTGTCCGACAAGCCGGGCCGTTTTGTCGGCCGCAACATGCAATATAGCGGCCGCGGCTTTGCCGATCAGCAATTCGACGCGATCGCCACCTCCAAAGAGGAGTTCGATGCTTGGGTGGCGAAGGCAAAGGCATCGGGGTCGGCGCTCGACAAAGACACTTACGGCGAGCTCGCCAAGCCCAGCACCAAGGTCCCGGTGACCTATTACTCCGACGTGGAACCCAATCTGTTCGACAGCATCATCGCCAAGTGGCGGGAAGGCGATGTGACCGATCCCGCCCCGGCGGTGACACCGGAATGAGGACCCAGTGGATATCTTCGGTAGACTGACTATCGAGTCATTGCCGTTCTACAGCCTCATCGCCGCCTCTGGCGCAGGCGTCACGGTGCTCGGCGCGCTCTCGGTCGCGGCGGTCATCACCTATTTCGGCGCTTGGCGCCTTGTGCTGTTCGACTGGGTGTCGAGCCTCGACCACAAGAAGATCGGCATCATGTATGTCATGGTCGCGCTGGTTATGCTGGTGCGCGGCTTCATCGACGCGGCCATGATGCGCTCTCAGCAAGCCATCGCGTTCGACAGCGACGGCTATCTGCCGCCGGGTCATTTCGATCAGATTTTCAGCTCTCACGGCACGATCATGATCTTTTTCATGGCGATGCCGTTCCTCGCCGGCCTGATCAACCTCATCATGCCGCAGCAGATCGGCGCGCGCGATGTCGCCTTCCCGTTCATGAACTCAATAAGTCTTTGGCTCACCACGGCGGGCGCCGGTTTGGTGCTGGTCTCGCTCGTGATCGGCAAGTTCTCGACCGCGGGATGGACCGGCTATCCGCCGTTTTCCGGCACCGAGTACAATCCCGGCGTCGGCGTGGACTATTGGCTGTGGGCGGTGCTGATATCGGGCGTCGGCTCGACCATGAGCGGCATCAATTTCCTTGTGACCATCATCAAATGCCGCGCGCCGGGCATGTATCTGCTGCGCATGCCGCTGTTCACCTGGACCATATTCGTCACCAGCATCCTGATGATTTTCGCCTTCCCGGCGCTCACCGTCGCCTGTGGCATGCTTGCGCTCGACCGCACCATCGGCATGCATTTCTTCACCAACGCCATGGGCGGCAACATGATGAACTACATCAACCTGTTCTGGTTGTGGGGTCATCCCGAGGTCTACATCCTCATCCTTCCGGCGTTCGGCGTGTTCTCGGAGCTCGTGGCGACGTTCAGCCAGAAGCGCCTGTTCGGCTATATCTCGCTGGTGCTCGCCACCATGGCGATCGGGCTCCTGTCGTTCACCGTTTGGCTGCATCACTTCTTCACCATGGGCTCAAGCGCCAACGTCAATTCGTTCTTCGGCGTCATGACCACGATCATCTCGGTGCCCACCGGGGTGAAGGTGTTCGATTGGCTGCTGACCATGTATCGCGGGCGCATCATCTTCAAACCGCCGATGCTGTTCACCATCGCCTTTCTCGTCACCTTCGTTATCGGCGGCATATCGGGCGTGCTGCTTGCCGTGCCGCCGGTCGATTATCTGATGCACAACAGCACGTTCCTGATTGCACATTTCCACAACATGATCATTCCCGGCGTGCTGTTCGGCTACCTTGCCGGCTACATGTTCTGGTTCCCGAAGGCGTTCGGCTTCAAGCTCGACGAGAAATGGGGCACGCGGTCGTTCTGGTGCTGGACCATCGGCTTCTACGTCGCCTTCATGCCGCTCTACGTTCTCGGCCTGATGGGCATGCCGCGCCGTATGGAGCATTACGACATCGCCGCCTGGCAGCCGCACCTGATCATCGCCGCGATCGGCGCCTTCATCATTCTTCTCGGCATGATCTGCCTCGGCGTTCAGCTCGTGGTCAGCATCAGGGACCGGAAACAGCTGCTCGATCTGACCGGCGATCCGTGGAACGGCCGGTCGCTGGAATGGGCGACCTCCTCGCCTGCGGCGCCGTATAATTTCGCCATCCTGCCGCAGGTTCAAAGCATCGATGCCTGGTGGGATATGAAGCAGCGCGGCGTGGCTTACCAGCGGCCCGATCGCTATGTGCCGCTCACCCTGCCCAAGAACAGCTTGATCGGCGCCTTTATCGGCGGCGCCAGCTTCGTGTTCGGCTTCGCCATGGTCTGGTACATCTGGTGGCTCGCGATCCTGTGCCTCGCCGCGATTGCCATCGCCCTCATCATTCGCGCCTCTGACGACGATCCCGACTACGTCATGCCTGCGAGCACGGTTCAGGCGATTGAGGACGCCCGCTTCGACCAGCTCGCCAAGGCGCCGCGCAACGAGATGGAAGACGAGCCGGGCTTTGCCGGCCAACCCGTGCCCGAGGCCTCGACATGACTGCCGGCGCCTCGACCATGACGGACATCGCCGGACCGGGCCCGGACGCCGCCAACAAATACGAGGAGCGGGCGTTCGGCTTCTGGCTCTATCTCATGAGCGACGGCATCATCTTCGCGCTGCTGTTCGCGACCTACGTCGTGATGCTCGGCCAAACCGCGGGAGGCCCGACCGG
>Ga0307425_1000279_pt1 | contig 32276 bp, 32 predicted proteins | sample SalMarWE160330MG_FD_202152 | JGI IMG/M metagenome (GOLD analysis project Ga0307425, IMG submission 202152) | Salt marsh sediment microbial communities from the Plum Island Ecosystem LTER, Massachusetts, United States - WE1603-30 | ecosystem: Environmental > Aquatic > Marine > Intertidal zone >...
CTCTGCGGGATTGATTACAGAAGTCCGTGAAAATGGGATCTACATCCGGTATATCCCTTTTCATCGCCAGTTCCGCACAATGCCTTTTGATGCGATCCAGACATACGAAGCCAGGATGTACCGGCCTTTTAGAGAGTATGGGGGCTGGGGCATCCGCTATGGATCTGGTGGGAAGGCCTACAATGTGAGTGGGAATCGCGGGGTTCAATTGGTCCTGTTGAGTGGCCGGCGGATACTCATCGGTTCTCAAAATCCAGACGCTCTGATAAATGCCATGGATAAGGCCAAGAGAGAGACTCATGGAAGTCATACGTCACAAGATAGATAGCTATACGGTTCATATTTACGCCAGTGACCTGAAGGGAAGGCGAACGCGCTGGGGAGATAAGGTCATTCGCCTTTATTCTGGAGGTCAAGAGGTTGCTCAGGCGGTGTTTGCTATAGAGGGGAGCAAGCTCCCCGAACCCTATTATTCAGATGGAAAGATATACTATTTTGCTCCTGGTTCCCAGTTTGCGCCGGTCCTCAGCCTTTTGCGGAACTCAGACCCGGTTTATATCGCTTGGGAACCTGTCCATGATCCCAAAGAACCCAATGATGGGGATGCCTATTTTTTCACCGGTCCTGTTCAAAGAGATGTATAGGGCGATAATTTTTAGGACAACTCAGAGGATCTGTTGAAGACGAGGATTTTGATCTCTTAATGAGGATTGTTCACTTGAAATACAAATTATGAAAGATCTCAAAAAAAAGGAAAGAATCCTGAAAGAATTGCAATCGATGCGGAACATCGGGCCTATCGCTGCCATGGAGTTGTATTCTCTCGGGATCAGGTCTTCTCAACAGATGAAACGGTCTGACCCTGAAGAGCTGTATGAGCGGCTGAAAAAGAAAAAAGGGGGGAAGCTGGACCCGTGCGTCCTCTACCAATTCCGGGGGGCTGTACGGAATATCCCGTGGCCGGAATGCAAAGACTCTGTGGGTAAAAAAAAGGGAATTAAAAAAATATCTTGAATATTCAGGGCCGTTTGACATTATAATAATAACGGTGGAAAAAATCGGGATGGATTGGAGTTCCTCTTTCCCTAAGCCTTTGCAGGGCGTTATCTTTATCGTTTTCTGTATTTGTTTTTTCTTCTCGCTGCCTTCCGTGGCGATTTCTCAAACACAAAGAGAAGTCTTGGTGCAAGACAGCCAGCCTGCGCACATCCTCTGGGAGATCTACAAAGAAGTGGAGGTGCTTGGGCACGTCGAGAACGAGAGCTTCGCCAAAGGTGAATTCCATGTGAATCTGGATGGCAACGAGGACAACAAGGAAGAGCACGTCCTCGTTTTGAATCATCATGCCGCAGGGAAAGAAAAGATGCTGCTTCAGATCACCTATTTTGAATCCCGAAGAAAAAATAGTCCGGTGAAGTATGCCAAGTGTGTCAGGGAAATTGAATGCTATGTCTTCGGGGGAAGAGTTGAGATCGAGAGGTGTGATTATAGCGATTCAGAAATCGATTCCCTCTTACCAGATATCCTGGAAGGCATTCGGGACGAGAAAAAAATCCTCGAACTCATCAAGCAGTAACCTCTTTTCACTATTTTTGACATCTTGCTCATTCAATTTATACGGCCGGTCCACTAACGACACTTTCGGATTCAAAACTAATATAGAATGCTGGCTGATCGGGGAAATTAGCAAAAGGGGGTTTGAAGGAGGACTCAATCTCTGCCAGCCAGCCAACTGAGACTGATCTGAAATAATTATAACATATTTATTATCGATTTGATAGGATTTCTAAGATAATTTTTATTTTTTTTCATCTATGCTGCTATGGATTGACCCTATGGAGTACTCTGTGGTATTAGTTTTACCAATAGTCGATCATCGAGAATCAAAATTTTCCCGGGAGGTATCTTATGAAAAGGATATTGAGCAACATTCCGTCGAGGAATGCTGTTATACCCATTTTTTTCCTTCTGACAATTTCTCACCTATGGGCTCAAGAGAGATATGATGCCAAAGTTAACTATGACAAAACGGAATACATGGTGACGATGCGGGATGGCATCAAGCTCTACACCCAGGTTTACACACCCAAAGACAAAACGGAAAAATACCCCATTCTCCTTTTCAGGACTCCTTATTCTGTCCGATACTACGGATCCAATCATTTCAGGCAGGTTCTCGGTCCGAACGAGGCCTATGCCAAAGAGGGATTCATATTCGTTTATCAGGATGTCCGCGGGAAGTTCAAATCCGAGGGGGAGTTCATCGTGATGAAACCCCACAAAACAGTCAAGCGGGGCCCAGCTGATGTCGATGAGAGCAGTGATACATTCGACACCATCGAATGGTTGCTGCAGACGATACCCAATCACAACGGCCGAGTCGGCCAATGGGGCATTTCTTACCCGGGGTGGCAGACAGTTATGGGGATGATCGATGCCCATCCTGCCCTAAAAGCTTCTTCCCCTCAAGCCTCGCCTTCGGACATGTGGATAGGGGACGATTTTCATCACAATGGAGCTTTCCGTTTGATGTACACGTTCGGATGGCTGTCGAACAATGCCAGAGTTCGAGCGGGCCAATCAGAGCAGGCGGCTGCCAGATTTCAGTATGGAACACCTGACGGCTACCTTTTTTTTCTCGAGCTCGGTCCCATTTCGAACGTGGATAAGTTTTATTTTCATGAGCAGGTGCCCACATGGAATGAATATATGGCCCATGGCGATTACGACGACTACTGGAAAGAACAGAATGTGCTCCAGTATTTGAACAACATCAAACACCCCATCCTCAATGTGGCTGGATGGTTCGATGCCGAAGACTTTTATGGACCGATGAGCATTTATTACACGATCGAAACAAAAAATCCAGACAACAGGAGTATCCTTGTCCTAGGGCCTTGGCTCCATGGGGGATGGGCACGGATGGATGGAGATGTCTTGGGGAATATACAGTTCGGCACAAAAACGGGTGAATATTTTCGAGACAACGTCGAATTCCCATTCTTTCTTCGCTACCTCAAAGATAAAGGTGATCTCAATCTTCCAGAGGCCCTGGTCTTCGAGACGGGATCCAATGAGTGGAAATCTTATGACCGATGGCCGCCGAAATCCACTTTGGAAAAAAATCTCTATTTTCACCAAAAAGGTAAACTCTCTTTTTCTCCCCCTCTCCACGATACAGAGGATGACTATGACTCTTATATCAGCGATCCCAACAAGCCCGTCCCCTTTTCAGCGGAAGTCCGGACATCGCAGGGGCACCTCTGGATGGTCGAGGACCAGAGGTTCGCTGCATCACGGACGGATGTGCTCGTTTATGAGACGGATGTCTTGGATGAGGATATCACGATCGCCGGCCCGGTCATCGCTGATCTTTTTGTTTCGACTTCGGGCACAGATGCGGACTGGGTGGTCAAGTTGATCGATGTATACCCTGGCAATGCCCCTGATAACAAACCCAATCCCTGTGGCGTGAGGATGGGGCATTTCCAGATGCTGGTGGGTGCTGATGTGTTTCGAGGAAAATACAGGAATAGCTTTGAAAAACCAGCGCCTTTTGTTCCGGATGAGGTGACGGAGATCAAGTATGACCTGAGGGATAAATCTCATTGCTTCAAAAAAGGGCACCGCATAATGGTCCAAGTGCAGAGCACCTGGTTTCCTGTGATCGACCGGAATCCGCAGAGATTTGTGGATATTTACCATGCCAGGGAAGCCGATTTCCAGAAGGCCATGCACAGGGTTTACAGATCATCCGCCTTTAGCTCTCATCTCAAGCTGAGAGTTTTGCAATAATCCGATCGAAGGTGTCAGCATCCTAAAATCCGTAATAGGTGTCATTCGGGTGTCCCAATTGGTGATTGCGAAAACACGCTTAGTTTCCCCAGCGAGGAAACTTCGCTCGTTTCCGTGCTTCCCTCACATCTCCCTTAGGAAGATGTACCATGCCCGTCCAACCCTCCACACGGTTTTCTCCACCAGACAATTGGGACACTCAATAACGCCACTTGTCTTCAAAAGTTCCCGGATCTAAGGATACTTCCATCGGAGATCTGATTAGAGATCTGGCAGGCCTCGGGCTTTGCGCAACCTCTGCAGGAATGGTTTGTAGAGGAAGCTCCGTTCATCCAGATTGCAGAGCCTCTTGAACATGGACCTTGTGACGGTAAATCCCAGAATCTCCGGAGGGATATGCTGGCGCATGGCGATGTCTGTGGTGCTGATCGCAGCTTGCGGGATATCTGGATCGTCAAAGGGCAGGAGCTCCATACATCCAGAGCCAAAAGGCGCAATAACCGGAGGAGGATCATCGGGAGAACTTTCGTACTGTGCGCCGATCATAAGAACGCTCAACTGGTCGGGATTGACAAAAAAGATGACGCTCTTCGCATAAGCCCACTGGTCTTCTTTGAGAGGGCCTATCAGAAGATGCGGATGGGATGCTTTGTAAGGGCTGCCGGAGTCGATCCATTGTTCCATAAGCGCGTGAGAGGATTTGAGGCCTTCATCATCCACCAAGAACTTGATGAATGCATCTCGGGTTCGAGTGGTGACTCCGCACATCCAGCGGCCGACCCCTCCGCATCCATAGTGGTCCTTGGTGATGTGAAGGGTCTCTCCTCTGAGCCAATTTTTATAGAAGGCAAAAACACACTCCCCGGGCTGGGGGATAACACAAGGCGCAAAAGGCTTGGAGTCGGGTGCGTCGTAAAAACCGATCAGTGGAATTTTCAGATCGATTCTCTGGATTAAAATCTCGGGATTTGGTTGTTTGTCTTTCATGGCTCTTTTTTTATCTCATTTTTCTCTCTGTAAATCAAATTTTTTCGTTCTCCGAATTCATCCCTGAATCCGGTTTCTTTTTTGTGTAGGCTCCGTTCCCCGAATAAACCGTTTGGCAAACGATCCCTACACCATAAGAATGTAGGGTCCATTCCCCGAATGGACCAATATCCAGGTGTTCGTTTTCGAAATCACCGATTGGATCAATCGAATTTTAACCATTACGGATTTAGAGATGCCTACCGTCTGTTCATGACGCTTGAATTTTTTTTGCAGAAGAGATAATTTCAAAAAAGATCGCGCAATTCAATTATGGACAGTGGTTGTGATGTTATGGGTATTTGAGGGAGGAAATATGAGAAAATACAAAGTGCTCCTTCTTTTTGGAATTTTTGTTTTTGGTGCTTTTTGTGTTTGCTGCGGAAAGCGAGGTCCAGCTAATCTGGTGTTGCATGGAGGAAAAGTCGTTACTCATGAGCTTTGTTGAAGAGAGAGTCGGGACCGAAGGGGCTGAAGGGGCCTATGCCTGGCGCTGGTCTCTCGACGGTGGCCTTCCCATTCCCGGTGGTTCGGATTTTCCTGTAGAGTCCACAAATCCTCTTTTGGGTATATATACGGCAGTGACCCGGCAGGACGCCTCTGGTTGGCCTGAGGGAGGATGGCATCCTTTGCAACGCATGACCATCCAGGAAGCGATCAGAGGATTTACGATCTGGGCAGCTTACGGTGCTTTTCAAGAGGATGTTCTAGGATCTATCGAGCTTGGAAAATATGCAGACTTTACTATACTGGATAAAGATATCCTCGAATCCGATCCCAAAGAGATTTTGGATACAATTGCAGTATGCACCATAGTGGCAGATAAAATTCGGTTCCGTGCAGATCAGCCAGGATTCCTTTTATTCGTTCATTGACAAAGTCATACTCAATTATTATTATCTTCACAAATAAGGAAAATAGATTTAAACGCAAAAATCAGGAGGTGAATGCATGGCAACGATGACAGAGGCGCAGGAAAGAAATTGGGGAATGTTCTGCCATCTAGCAGCTTTGGCAGGGTATATCATTCCTTTTGGCAACATCATCGGGCCCTTGATCATCTGGTTGATAAAGAGAGATGAATCAGAGTTTGTTGCCGATCAAGGGAAAGAGTCGCTTAATTTTCAAATATCGATCTGCATCTACGCAATAATTGCAGCAGTGTTGATCCTTATCGTCATTGGCATCTTTTTATTGATCGCAATCGGGATATTCGGCTTGGTGATGATCATCATAGCCACTGTGAAAGCGAGCAATGGAGAGAAATACCGCTATCCTCTCACTTTGCGGCTCATTCAGTAGACATGCAGCACTTTTTAAAACTCAGGTGATACTCTTTTCTGTATCAGAGATATAAAATTTTTTGCCATCAGCAGATGGACTGCTTGAGGCTTTGGAATATGTGTCCATGACGAATAGGAGATTCCATGAGTAGAATTGTCAAGATCCTAATCATCTTTGTTATTTTAGATATTCTATTGCTCGGAGGCTATTTTATTTACAAATCGTTTCTCCTCAAACCATCTCCGAAATACGCCCAGGAGTATGAATGGACTCTCATAGATGAATATTACACGCCCAAGGATATGGTCGAGGATTTTATCAAAAGGGATGCGGAGGCCAGGGGGAATTTACCCATAAATATCATCAACTATGGGGCGGATCAGTCCGTCCTCCGGAAATTTAGAGGGAAGCGCTTTGCAAGTCCCACGGAAGCGCAAGTGTCAATGATGTTCAACGGTTTGGAAGATTGGAAACTCGTGGATATCAAATACAAGACCGAAAAGGATCAAGAGGTCCAACGCACAGTCCTCTACGTCTGTGTGAATGGGGAGTGGACCGTAGGCGACAGCGGCCGGCTGGTCAAATGAACAGAATCTTCACAGATACATAGAGCTTTTAACAAAGGGAGGCGACCTGTGGCGCTCGTATCCTGTCCCGAATGCGGCAAATCGGTGAGTGATAAAGCCCGGAGCTGTCCGAACTGTGGATATCCGATCAAGACGGATGTGGCCGGTTTTTCTGGCAAGGAAGGGGGATATGTGGGTTATGAGTATAAATCCTCTGCAATGATTTTTGGTATGCCACTCGTTCATATCGTCTATGGTCCGGGATATGGCGGCATGTCCAAACCTGCAAAAGGTTTCATAGCGATCGGGAACATCGCTATCGGCGTTATCGCCATTGGAGGATTTGCTGTCGGTGTCATTACATTTGCAGGTATAGGCCTTGGCCTGGCTTGTCTTGGAGGACTGGCCCTGGGTGTCTTCTTTGGTGCCGGAGGTATCGCCACAGGATACATAGCCGTAGGCGGAATTGCCATCGGCGTTTATGCGATCGGCGGTCTATCCATAGGCACACACACTCTTTATAATGATCCCCAGCTCAGGGAATATTTGAGATCCTTGGTGGGAAATATCCATCCGAACACATAATTCCTCCATTCCTTTTAAAGCATGGATCAACTCCCCAAGCTGACCAGCTAGTGTCCCCAAATCCGCTGTGAATGACATTCCGAGTGACCCCATTGGTGATTTCAAAAACACGCTCAGTTTCCCCAGCGAGGAAACTTCGCTCGGTTCCGGGCTTTTCTCACATCTCCTTTTGAGAAATGTCCCATGCCCGTGAAGCCCTTCTCACGGTTTTCTCCATCACACAACTGGATCACTCAATAAAACAATTCGATTTGACGCCATAACGGATTTGGGGATACATACAGCTTGACAGCCATATCCCAAACTTTGACTTCTTAATTGACCTGTGCTAATACATTCAGCAGAGAGGAGAGGATTATGAAATCCCTGGGATTTTTTAATGATACCAGCATTATCATGTGTTTAATTATCTTATTGTCTTTAGCCTTTTCTTTTGTCTGCTGTGTCCAAAAAACGACCAAGGACTACCCCATTAAGCCAGTCGTATTCACGGATGTGCAGGTGAGTGATGGTTTCTGGCGGCCACGCATGGAAACCAACCGCACGGTGACGATCCCCTTTGCTTTCCAAAAAAGCGAAGAAACGGGCCGCATCGATAATTTTGCCAAGGCCGGAAGATTGATGCCCGGGAAGTTTAAAGGCCGGCGCTACAACGATTCCGATGTCTTCAAGATCATGGAGGGAGCAGCCTATTCACTTGCCCTTCACCCCGATCCCGAATTGGAAAAATACATGGACGATTTGATCGTCAAGATCGCCGCCGCTCAGGAAGAAGATGGATACCTCTTCACGACTCGGACAACTGATCCGGATAATCCTGCCCCCGGTTCGGGGGAGAAGAGGTGGTCGAATCTTGCCTCCAGTCATGAACTCTATAACGTGGGGCATATGTATGAAGCGGCTGTCCCTTATTACCAGGCCACAGGGAAACGGAATTTTCTGGATGTCGCCCTTAAAAGTGCGGACCTCATCGCTCGTGAATTTGGTCCGGGCAAAAGGCTGGATTTTCCTGGCCATCAAGAGATCGAGATCGGGCTGATCAAGCTCTTCAGGCTGACAGGGGATGAAAAATATTTAAATCTGGCCAAATTTTTTCTGGATATGAGGGGACCGGGAAAGTTCGGGAAAAAATTTGCCGATGACTCTGATTTTTCGATCTACAATCAGGACTGGTACTATCAGGCGCACAAACCGGTCATCGAGCAGGCGGAGGCAGTGGGTCATGCCGTCCGGGCAACATACATGTATTCCGGGATGGCGGATGTCGCCGCCCTCACAGGAGATAAAAATTATATTCGGGCCATCGATACAATCTGGGAAAATGTCGTTTCCAAAAAAATGTATGTGACAGGCGGAATCGGCTCCCGTAATGAGGGTGAGTCCTTTGGCGACGACTATGAGCTTCCCAATGCGACGGCTTATAACGAGACCTGTGCCGCTATCGGCAATGTCTTCTGGAATTACCGGTTGTTTCTGCTGCACGGGGATGCGAAGTACATCGATGTGCTCGAGCGGACACTTTACAACGGCCTGATCTCAGGCTTATCTCTGAGCGGCGACCTCTTTTTCTACCCGAATCCCCTGGAAGCGAATGGAAAATACACATTCAACCAGGGCGAAGCAACGCGCAAGTCCTGGTTCGACTGTGCTTGCTGTCCTGTGAACCTGGCCCGTCTGATTCCCTCCATACCCGGATACGTCTACGCCCACAAAGGGAATGTCTTTTACATCAATCTTTTTGTGGAAGGAGAGGGGAGTGTTGATCTAAAGAACACATCTGTCAAAATCTCCCAAAAGACGGATTATCCCTGGGATGGACATGTGCATATACGAATCGATCCGGAAAAAGAGGGGGAATTTGGGGTCTTGGTGCGCATTCCTGGCTGGGCGCACAACGAGCCTGTGCCCAGCGATCTCTATACATTCTCGAATCCTGGAGAATGGAGCGTCACTATTCAGATTAATTCGGAAACATGGCCTTTAAATATCGACAAAGGTTTTGCCCGTATTCACAGAAAGTGGCAGAAGGGCGATACGATCGAGCTTGATCTCCCGATGCCTGTCCGGCGCATCGCTGCTCACGATAGGGTTAAGGACGATCAGGGCAAAGTTGCGCTCCAGAGGGGACCTCTAGTTTACTGTTTCGAGGGCATCGATAATGGAGGACACATCCTGGATCGCAAGCTGCCGGATGATATGGATTTCACAGCGGGATTCCAGCCAGATCTTCTGGGCGGAATTACTGTGATCCAGGGCAGCGCTGCGGATGGATCGACGCATCTTACGGCCATTCCTTATTACGCCTGGTCTCATAGGGGAATAGGAGAGATGGCTGTCTGGCTTCCTCGCAAATAATCAGGAAATCCATTCAGAAAAATTCAAATCATGGAACAACTTTCTAATGGACACAGACCTTAAATCATTCACCACACTACTGGAAGAGAACAACATTCCCCGGATCATAATCGAGAAAAAATAGCAACTCAGCTGCACAAACAAAACATTTTTGACTCTTTAGTGGACCAGATAAAAAAAGAATCTTAAATTCCATTCTGGGGGGATAAATGAAATTCGACATCCATTTAACGATATTTTTTAGAAAAAATCTAAGGGACTGAACATGCCTATATTCCCAAATTACCCCTATTTAGATATAATTTCAAACGTTGAGGGCGGGAATTGAGTCAAAAAGAACTATTGTGTTTTCTCCTTACATTTCTTTTAACTTCCTTGATATGGGTGAGCTGTAAGGAAGATATCCCTGTCATCGAATTTACTGATTTCCCCATCGAGGTCATCTATGAGAGGATTGCTCCTTATGCCTCCAACGAAGAAACGGACAGTAAAGTAGCCTTACAGATTGAAGATGCCGATGAACGGGTGACCTGGAACGGCGTCTATGGTTTGGATATGATTAAAATTTCAGAAACGAAATTTAAGTATGTCATCACTGCGCCGATACCGGTCGATTGGGCTCTCTATGCCAGGGTTATAGATAAAGGCAAGGAGGCTGCGGGAGAAGATTTACAAAATGGAAAGAAAATCTATGCAGAGGAAGACACCTGGAGTGAATATATTTATCCATAGGTGTTTCACCGATCGATAGGAAATAGAAACGGCCGATGAATTTTTCTGTAGTCCGGATGTGTATTCCTAGTGGAGAAATAAAATGTCAAACATACTCTTGGGATTGGCTTTGGTGTTCGTCGGTGTATTCGTTATCTTTGCCATAATGATCGTGCATGAAGTTTCCAAGCGGGGAGTCAAAATCAGTTTCTTTTGGCTGAGGCTTTACATCATCAAATATATCCATCAATACAGGAAGCTCACTGAAGGAAAAACAGGCAAGGTGGGCCCTCTTTATTATCCCTGCATCATATCGATCAACCTGGCATTAATTTTTGCTATAGTAGGACTTATATTGAGGTGATAATCACTCCCGCCTCAATCCGCAAATCACCAACTCCACATACTCTTTTTATCTCCCTGAATCATCAGGTTGAACACATCTCTGGCCCTGCATTCATCAGTATCCGGATAGGCGTCGAGCAAAATCCTGTAGGAATCACCGGTGGCCTCATCGAAGCCCAGTTCGAGAAAAATGAGATTCATTTGTCCCTCCACAAGGAAGACATTACGATCTCCTTGATAAAAATCCCAGCAGATGCCGATTTTATCGAGGTCGATCAGTGTTTTGAATTCCTTTCGCCGGATGATCTCTGGCTTGAGCTTACCCGGCTGAACCTTCATGATAACGTTCTGGGGTGATCCCCAGGAGAGCGTGTCCTTATCGAACAGGTAGAAATCGCTGAAATAGTAAACGAGGCCGTCTTTTTTATCCTGGTGAGTACCTGTCAAAATCCCGATGATGATTTCATTCGCACGATCGTATGACTTCCGCATCTCCTCTTTCATCGAGCGGTGGAAAGATTTCATTACGAATCCGGATGGTGGGGGAGGAGCCTTCACAGGCTCAGGCTCCGGTTCGGGCAGAACCTCGGGACGCGGAGCACAGCCTGTCATCAATGCCAATGTTACAGCGGTAAGGCACACATAGCTTCTGATTTTTTTCAAAATGTCATTCATCTCGACATCTCTCATGACTTCATATCTTGATAGCACCCTGGATTCTGTGAAGATTCAGTTTAGTAAAATTCATGTCCGAAGTCCATGTTCAGCTTGATTTAGAAGACAATGGCTTCAGAACTTTGCTTACCGGATCGATCTGAATGTATGGCCTTTCATCCTTTCCGGGCTGGCGGCTTTCTGGATTGCTTTTCTGACAGTCAGTTGCCAGTCCATCAAAGCCGCAGTCGCCAATCCCGCAGATTCCCTGCGTTATGAATAGAGCTTTGTTTAAAATCTAAAGGAATACTCAGAGTTCCTTAAACTCCAGCGTCGTAAGGTTCACATCCACAACGCCTGTTCGTTTTTTTCGTATAATTGGATATATTGCTACAAGAAAGCTGGGTTTGAATACAATCAGTCTGATTAAGAAATTGGGCCTTACAAAGGAGTGTTGGAGTCCAGAGATCATTGGAAATGATTAAAACCTCAAGAGTTTGAATAAAATAATATACAATTCTGTATTCTTAACTGATATATTAGCTGAGATGGAATAAGCGTTCCAGGACTCAAAAAATATGGAGGAGCAATGAAAGCCAAAGCCTTACTCATTATCATCCTCGTTTTAATTATTGGTGTCCTTCTTTTCAGTTTTGGGGAAGAAGTCAAATCGCTCCCGATCTCAGGATTTGAAGATAGCGGCACATTCAAGTTGATCGTGCAGGATACCGAGATAGGCCTGATCAAATTCAGCCTGAGCCCTGATGGCCAGTACACACGAAAATTCATCCTCTCGATGGGCGGACAGAAGGCCGAGTATGATATGAAGATCAGCTTCAACTCGGCTGGAGAATGGGAGTCGATGGAAGTCATCGCGCCAACGGAAAGGATCACTGTCAAGCGTTTTCCCGATAAGGCGGAATATCACCTGGAAAAAAAAGGCGAAACCTACAGTGTCGACCTGACCGACAAGCACATTCTGTACGATAACTACGGTCCAGTTTTTGAAAGCCTGATGCTCAGGGCCTATGATATGGAGAAAAAAGGGATTCAGACGTTTTCCAGGTATCTTGTGGCTTCGAGATTCGTAGACGTGGAGCTGGAATTTAAAGGGAAGGAAATTCGCCAAATCAAAAACAAGGAGTGGACTTTCAACCGTTTTGCCATGAATATAATGGGCATCGATGTCCAGGTCTGGGCCGATCAGCAGTCCAAAATCATGCTCATGGATGTTCCGGTACAGCATGCCGCTTTTGTCAGGGAGGGCTTTGAAGACCTTCGTCAGGCGAGTGCGGAGGATCTCCTGCTTTCCAAACCTCAGTTTGAAATTAACAAGGAAACAGTCCTGATTCCCATGCGGGATGGCGTTAAGTTATCCACAGACCTCTATTTCCCCAAGGCAAAAGGGTCGAAGTTTCCGGTGATCCTGGTTCGGACTCCCTACATGAAAGAGATGAACGAGCTAACGGGGAACTATTTTGCCAAAAGGGGATATGCCGTTGCCATACAGGACTGCCGGGGCCGGTTTGGTTCAGAAGGCACATGGGAGCCTTTCATTCATGAACCCAAAGATGGCTTTGATACCATCGAATGGTTGGGAACCCAGGATTGGTCCTCGGGGAAAGTGGGGATGATCGGCGCCTCATATGTGGGCTGGGTTCAGCTCTGGGCCGCTTCCGAAAATCCTCCCCATCTCACGACCATTATCCCCAATGTGGCGCCTCCAGATCCTTTTTACAACATTCCTTATGAATACGGCTCCTTCTTTATCCTGGGGGCCATCTGGTGGGCGGAAATATTGGAGAAGCAGGCCACTGGAGACCTTTCTGGCCAAGCCATGGCCGAGATCAATGAGAGGAAGTATGAGAAAATCCTGAAATCCCTTCCAGTCATCGACCTGGATGAAAAAATACTTGGAAAGAAAAATCCATACTGGCGGAAATGGATCCAACACAATACCAATGACGAATACTGGAGTCAGTCAAATTTTTTGGATGCATTGAAAAATCTGGATATTCCCGTCTTTCTCCAGTCAGGGTGGTTTGACGGGGATGGAATTGGGAGCAAACTGAATTACATGGCCTTGAAGCAGTCAAAGAACGAGTTTATCAAGCTCATCCTCGGCCCCTGGGGGCATACAGATCAGGCTCATTCCCAGGTGGGAGATTATAATTTCGGCAAGGAAGCGGCCCCCGACCTGCAGACCATTTATCTCCGCTGGTTCGATTATTGGTTAAAAGGAATCGATAACAAGATCGTGGAAGAGCCCTTGGTCCAGTACTTTGTGATGTTCTCCAACAAATGGTTGAAAGGGGACTCTTACCCGCTGCCGGAGACACAGTTCACCCACTTCTACCTCGACAGTACCGATGGCGCCAATACTTCGAAAGGAGACGGAGTGTTGGTTTTAGAGAGGCCAAAGGGAGGCAGGGATTACGATCAATACATCTACGATCCTGGGGATCCAACTCCATGGCCGGAATACTACTTCAAAAGCGAGGAAGAAATCGAGCAGGAAAAGGACAAAACTATCGATAGTGACGAGTACAAGAAAAGAGTTGAGGCATTCCATAATAAGGTCACGGAGACTCGGGAGGATATTCTTGTGTACCAAACCCCGCCACTTGACGAGCCCGTGAGCATTGCCGGGCCTATCTCGGCGGTTCTTTTCGCCTCCACGTCGGCTCCGGATACGGATTGGTTCATCACATTGATGGATGAGGATGAGGAAGAGGGGAAAATCTTCCATCTTGTGCGGGGAACCATCCGGGCGCGCTTTCGCAATTCCATGGAAAAACCGGAGCTTCTCCAAAAAGACAAAATTTACAGGTACGAAATCGATATGTGGCAGACAGGAATCACTTTCCGGAAAGGACACCGGATCCGGATCGAAGTCTCATCCGCGCTCTTCCCCATGTTCTCTCGCAATTTAAATACAGGCAAACACAATGAGATGGAAACCGATTTCCAGAAGGCCGTTCAGAAAATCTATCATTCCGAGAAGTTTCCCTCTTACATCCTGCTTCCCGTGGTGAAGCTGGATGACTCAAAAGGCGATTAAAGGAGCTTTCTCGATCAATGTGTGATTATCATTCATCAGCGATTTGGAGATGATTCCCTAAATTGAAAAGTATATGTTTATTCCGCATGTGCAGGATATTTTTTGAAGGAGGACGGACATGGAGAAAATCAATCTGATTCAGAAATTGGGCCTTTTCAAGGAGCACTGGAGTCCGAAGATCATCGGCGAAGTCAACGATGTCTATGTGAAACTGGTCAAATTCCAAGGCAAGTTTGTCTGGCATTTGCATGAGACAGAGGATGAGATGTTTCTCGTTGTGAAAGGACGAATGGCGATGAGGTTGAGAAGTGGGGATATCTTACTTGAGGAAGGCGAGTGTATCATTATCCCCAAGGGGGTGGAACATATGCCCGCTGCTGATGAAGAAGTGCATGTGATGCTGATCGAACCCAAGTCCACACTGAACACTGGAAATGTCAAGAGCGGAAGAACCGTCGAAGATTTAGATCGTATCTAGTCTGTTTTATAAATCTGATGGTGATCGCGAATGAGATTTGATACCTGGACTCGATTTTTAACTCCCAATTTTTGATAGATGTTGTAGATATGGTTTTTGACGGTATGGGGGGAAATGTAGAGCTTTTTCTCAATATCGGCATTGCTCATTCCTCTAAGCATGAGCTCGATGATCTCTTGCTCTCGGTTGGATATCTTGTGAACAATGCAAAAATCTCTCCAATCAGATTCTTGGGTGGCGGGGTGCCCGCTGTCGAGGGATAATTTCTTAAGAGAGAAGAACAGGTAGAGCAGGGGAGGAAGGTTCACAGCAAAAAATGAAAAAACCATGATGGAAACCGTGTAAGGTATAAAATAGGGCAGGATCAAACGTGAGGTTATCAAAGACGACATTCCGAAACAGATGAGGTATATGAGGCTAAAATGTTTGGCCACTTTTTTTTGTCGGAAATCTGGTAACCTTCTCGTTTTAAAAAGGATGTAAATAGGGATGAGTAAAAAGCTGATGATGCCAATAAAGTTGATCGCTATAAAAAAAGAGAAGAGGACTCTTTCATCCTTTGTGTCAAAATAGTTCCTCGCCAGAAACATCTGAATAATGAATAGGAGAGACCAAGCCGATCCAAACAACCTGTTAAACACGGATGATATTTTCTGCTCGAGCAGATCGTTGGCAAACATAAAAAAAAGATAAATGGATAGAGCGACAAAAGGGAAAGCGAGAAAGGCAAAAAGATATCTCACGAGCACGAGGGTTTCCTCGGGAGAGCCTTTGAGCAGGCTCACTCCCAAATGTCTTCCGATATGATTCAAAAAACCCATAACATTGAAAGCAATGAGAAAATACAGATAAGATGACAGAAATCCCCATCGGTAGGCTTTGTTCATTCTGTAGGCTAAATAGACTGTGAGGAACCCGATAGATAGGGCAAGGATGTAGAAAATAAACGAAAAACCCGTCATTCTGTCTCTATATTATTAATACGTAAACCACAGCTCAAGGTTGGCACAAGACCCATTTTTTCAGGAGTCCTTAGGATTGTTTATCCGCAATTAATGTGCCAGTTGCAATAATTGGCAAACAATTTTCGGAAAAGCCAAAAAGGATCAAAATTTTTCAATCTCACTACAATTTATTGATCATCTCCCAGCAACATTACAAGCCATCAACCCTCTGGATGGTGAGAACTGTTCGATATCGGGCAAGGATTGTTTTGGAATCGAACACTGATATTCAGCGAATATTTAAATTATCCCAAGAGGCAGAAATGGCACAATTATTGCTAAATTACAGTTTTTGGATGGAGTGCAAACATGTTTTTGTGTAAGAAATTCCTAATCCTGCTGATCGTGGTTCTCATCGTTCTATTGATGTTTTTTGCCCCAATCTGAATTGGGAATGGTGGAAAAACAATTCAAGCGGGGGGAACCTTCCGGGGGCGATGCTTTGACCCTGAGATAATGAAACGTTCAGGAAGGACACAGTGAAAAAAACGTTATTGTGGCTGCTCTTACTTTTTTTTCCTTATTTTTTCGTGGTTGCTTCGGATATATTTTCCATGGGGTGAGATAGAAACATACCCCTGTGCCAAAACGGTTATATATATTGAGGAGAGAGGATGATTATCGGTAAGAAATTGATCATCTTGGTTATCATTCTCTTGGTGCTTTTCTTTGTTTTTCTTGAGCCTGTATCTGCTCAAGATAGGGGTGAAGAGGCGGAAGTTTTGCAGCTCGCCCCCCATATCTTCAGAGTCACATTTCCCTACCAGCTCCGCACCAATATTGGCGTTTCTGCTGGTGATGATGGCATTCTTTTGGTCGATACGGGTTTTAAAGAGACGGGGAAGGACTTGTTGAAGACTGTACAGCATCTCTGTAAGGGGACGGTGAGATACATCATCAATACGCATCTTCATGGTGATCATGTGGGTGGAAACGCTGAATGTGCCAAAAGCGCTACTCTCATCGATGGTCAAAATTTGGACCATTGCATGTCGTATGGTGTGATATTTCCTGGAAATAGCAGCCTTATAGGAGAATCAGGGAATGGTTTTGACACGTGCTACTCTTTGAATTTTAACGGAGAAAAAATTCAGATCGTCCCCTATCCAGGCATGCATTCCGATGCAGATCTGATCGTCTATTTTTCCTCATCGGGGATTGTTCACATGGGTGATTTGCTTCTCACACAATCATTCCCCGCCGTGGATTCTAAGGTGAAGGAATATCTGGTGTTCTTGGACAAAGTAATCAGTGTATTCCCAAAAAACACAAAATTCATCGGAGGACATGGTCGCGACTACACATTGGACGAAGTGATCGAATATAAGCAAATGCTTCTGACTACTATCGCAAAAGTGAGAGCTGAAATGGAAAAAGGAATGACCATCGAAGATATGCAGAACGCCAATGTGCTTGAAGAGTGGGAATCCTGGGGAGAATATTTGTCCTTTCTGAATACAGACTACTGGATTGAATCCATCTACAAAAGCTATCCCATATAATTCCACTTGTTCGTGTCCAACAGCGGCGAACAGCAAGAATCCCACAGCCCAGTTTACAAATGCATTGGATAAAATCCCATGGGATTGTACCGTCATGGCATAGGAATTGCATATTGATCGGCAAAACATGAGTTGGTTCAGAGATAATCAGGGAGAACATCATTATATGACATACAGATGTAATTATTTTTACACCATAGGGTATTCTGTCAATTTTTTTTACGTTCCGCTTTTGTTTCTCCATTAAAAAAGAGGCAGAAATGTATTGTGATCTATCCGATATATCAAAGATCAGTGGCATATCGGAGATGATTTTCCTCACATATTAAGGATAAAAAGACATGTCGCGACTTAAAAAATATTTTTTATTCCTCTTATGCACATGCCTCTGTTTCGTTCAATTAACCGCGGATGATGTCCGGGACACATTGCATCAACCTGAAAAGGTCATGGACCTTGTCGGACTCAAACCCGGCATGACTGTCGGAGAGGTTGGAGCCGGACATGGATATTTCACATTCAAACTTTCCCAGAGAGTGGGCGAGCGGGGAAAGGTCTATGCTAATGACATTTCAAGAAGCGCCCTCAAGTATCTCAGAGGCCGCTGCGAACGAGAGGGTATCACCAATATTGAGACTGTTCTCGGTGAGGTGGAAGATCCACTTTTACCGGAAGACCTGGATATGGTTTTTATCGTGAACGCCTTTCACGATTTTTCTAAACCTGTGGAATTGCTCAATAACCTTTCCATCAGTTTAAAACCGGGTGCCCCAGTTGTGATTCTTGATCGAGATCCTGAAAAGCTCGAACACCCAACCAGTCATTTTCTCTCCAAAGAAGAGCTTCTGAAAAAGATCGAGGAAAGCGTCTTCGAGCTGGAGCGCATGGAGAGCTTTCTTCCCCAGCACAACATCTATATCATTCGTGTGAAGAAATCGTGATATGTTTTTGGACGGAAAATATTTCTTTTTTGCCACCAGGCGTGCGAATAAGGATCATTTTTCTGTTCTGCAGAGAATCACCCGGACGCACATCCAAAATGTCTATAATTCTCCTCAGACCTGCAGTTCCGACCTTTGTCGCTTGATGCACAGAAAAACCAAGCCCTTCGTCCGGATGGATTCTATGAACAGAAAAAAAGGAGAACATGAGCAATGAATAGAATCCGGTTATCTTTGGCGATCCTCGTCTTTTTTATCCTGGCTACAGCAGTTTTTTCTGCCGCAGCATCCTTTGGAGAAAAAGGAGAGGAAAAGAACAATATAATTGAGCCCAAGGGGGTCACGGCTTTGCTCTTTGTGGCTCGCAACTATGGATTGAATTATTTTCTGAACAGAGATGCCTTCGAAGAGTATGGATGGAACATGATCCTTACGGGCGTTATGGATTCCATCCCTGCCTGTCCTCCCGTGGCCGACCAGGTGGGATTGGCGCCCATTGTCCCGGATATTTTGGTTTCCGATATAACGGATATCAAGGCATACGATTGTATCATTATCATGCCTGCAGCCGGGAGCTATAATCCGGTGCCCGATCCCTTTGGCGATCTCCTGCAAAACCCAAAAGCTCTGGACGTCATCGCTTCAGCTGTAAAAGAGGAACTTGCCGTTTCCGCTGTTTGTGCGGGGGTAAGGGTATTGGCTGCAGCGGATGTGATCCGAGAGAAAAAAGTGGTGGGATCGCCCCGATTCCAGGAAGAGTATGAAAAGGCGGGGGCTGTGTTTCTTGGACAGGATCATCCTCCCGCCATCGAGGAAAACATCATAACTGGAGCACGAGATCTGTATTACAGTTTTGCGAACTGCCAGGCTATAGTGACAGTTGTTGAGGCGAATCAGCCCCGGGGTCCGCACACCAAGAAGACGAAGACACAGTTTGTGAGGTCAAAAAGCACAGATTGGACAAACACTGATGTGATCTGGGCCAAGACGTTTGGCGGGAAGGAAGCTGAAGGTGGCCGGGCCATATGTAAGGCCAAAGATGGAGGCTTTTGTGTTGCCGGCTACACATTTTCTCACGGCTCGGGCGATGCAGATATCCTGGTTATCAAAACAAATAAACGGGGAGACCTGGTCTGGGCCAAAAGCTTCGGAGGCGCGGGAACAGAGTATGCTTATGGTTGTCAAGCCGTAGATGATGGGTATGTGATCACAGGCTACACAACCTCTTTTGGAGCGGGATCCAAAGATGTCTATCTTCTAAGATTGGATCCCGATGGAAAAGAACTGTGGTCCAAGACATTCGGAGGCTCCAGCTGGGATGTGGGCATGGCTGTCGACGGAAATAGCAACGATGGCTATGTCATCTGCGGATTTACGCATTCTTTCGGAGCGGGGGAAGAGGATGTTTATCTAATACGGACCGATCCTGATGGAAATGAGCTGTGGTCAAAAACCTTCGGCGGGGAAAGATTTGAGCTGGGCAATTCCGTCTCCCTCACCAGCGATGGGGGATGGCTTATAGGTGCGACGACGGGCACTTATGGGAGAGGGAATACGGATTTCTATTTGATAAAAACTGACACCAAAGGCCGGGACGTCTGGACAAAATCATATGGCATCAAGGGAACTCACGGGCACGGCTTTGACTGGTGTCATTCCATGGTTTTATGCGGCGACGGGAGTGCTCTCCTTGTCGGCAGCACCGATTCACAAGACATTATGGATGCCCATGTGGTTAAATTCGATAGCCACGGGAATGAGGTATGGTCGAGATCCTTCGGTAAAAAGCCCTTTTATGATTATGGCTATTCGGTCTGCGAGACAAAAGATGGGAACTGTTTTGTCTGCGGAGTCACAAAGTCGGTGCAGGGGAACAACGATATTTCTCTTGTCAAGTTGGATCCGGAAGGAAAAATCATGTGGGAGAAGACAGTCGGTGCAGCTGGCTCCGACTGGCCGAGCTCACTTGTGATGACAGAGGATGGAAACTGCATCGCCACTGGCCACACGGACTCTTTTGGCGAAGGGCGCTCGGATATTTTTCTTATAAAATTTAAAAATCAATAGGATGGTCAAAGGAGGGGAATTCTATGAAAATTCGCAGATCACTTTTATTGGGTTTAGCATTGGCTTTGCTCATCGTTTCTGTTCGGGCAGAGACAAATGATGAGATTCCGGTCCAGATCAATAGAATAAGCCAGAGAGTCATTGTATTGAGTGAGACTTTTATGGAAAACAATGTCATTGCCGTCGCCTCAAAAAAAGGTCTGGTTATTGTGGACACGACCGGGCTCCCCAGCACCATGAAAAAGATGCAGCAAATGGTTGAAGAGGAATTTGGCCGGAAGGATTTTGCCTATGTCATCAACACGCATTACCACTGGGACCACACCTTCGGCAACCAGGTTTTTTCTGATGTGCCCATTGTGGGACACGAAGAATGTATCAATGGAATGAACAGAGATAAAGATTATATGTCCCAGCGCCTGGAAAACCTTCGACGAAATGTGGAACGGCAGAAACAAAGACTCGATGATCTTGATACAAGCTCCGATGAGTTTATAAACATCAGCGCCAATATCGCCACTCTCAACCGGGCCATTGAGGACTATTCTGGTGAATTCGATTTTGGTTTTCCCGATATCACCTTCAACGACAGGATGACGTTGGATCTTGAGGATATCACATTAAAAATGTACTTTTTCGGTCGAGCTCACTCCGGAGCAGACATTCTCATCCACATTCCAGAGGAAGGGGTTTTGCTAACCGGCGATCTTTTTCTGGATGGAAATTGGCTTCCGCTTTTTGCCGGGCAGCCCGAATTGGACATCCCGCGATGGATCGAGGTGCTCCATGCGGTGCTGGATGGGCAGGATGAGGTCCGGCATGTCATCCCCGGTCATCAACATCTCTGGAGCCGTGAGAGACTGGCGATGTGGCGGGATTACATCGTGGACCTCTGGGAGGGCGTCAATGCGGCCAAAGCTGAGGGGCTCGGTTTTGAGGAGGTGAAGAAGCGTTTCCCCCTCAAAGAACGTTACTATTATTTGAGGGATTTGGGTCATGATGATTTGGAACTCGACCGTTTCCAAGCCCGGAATATCGAGGCTTTTTGGAGGCAGCTCTTCGATTCGGCAGCTCAAGCCATGCTCAAGGCCATAGAAGAATCGGGGATCGAGGAAGCCGAAAAAAAATATCACATGATGAAAGATGAAGAGAGTGGCAAATATTACTTTGGCGAGAATGATTTCAATGCGCTGGGATACAACCTGATGGGCAGGGGAATGATAGATGAGGCGATCGAAGTTTTTAAACTGAATGTCAATGCCTTTCCTGAATCTTGGAATGTCTATGACAGTCTCGCAGAAGCCTATATGACAAAAGGGGAGAATGAGTTAGCCATTAAATATTATAAAAAATCGCTCGAAATCAATCCTTCAAACACCAACGCGGAAGAGATTTTGAAAAGACTTGAAAAGATCGAATAACTGCTCGTTCGTTATCCAGGATGATTTTTCACTCTCGGAAGGGAAGTTTCGATAGATATCAAATAAAAAAGTAGAGGATCTGCCAATGAAGGACATTCGAATTTTGATGCTTTTTCTGTTGGGGGGCATCCTTCTTTCGGGTTTAGCCCAGCAAAAAGAGCGATCGTTCAAGAACTATCAAGACATGAGGAAATATGTGGGGGAGCTCTACAGCCAGAAAAAATACAGCGAAGCTGTCGATGTGCTCAGAAATGCTTTAGCGCGTTTCCCCGACCATTTGCACGCTAATGCCTATAATCTGGCCTTGATGTATGGCCATCTGGGAGAGCATGAAAAGGGCATCAAGGTTATGCAATACGCCCTTGAACACGGGATCTGGTTCGGTAAATACGACTTTTATAATGAAGAGATCTGGGGTCCATATAAAAAGCTGGAGAGCTTCCAAACCTTTCTCGATCAGAACGAAGTGTTCTGGAAGGAAGCTCAGAATAAAGCGAAACCCGAGCTTGTCATTTTCGCGCCTGAAGGATACGACGATCAAAAGAAGTACCCTCTGTTCATCGCCCTCCATGGCGGTAACAGCAATATCGAAAATTTTAGAAAGTCCTGGATTTCCGAAAGACTGCAACGGGAATTTATCCTTGCCTATGTCCAATCCTCTCAAGCTGTTTCCATGGATGGATACAACTGGACCGAAGATATCGAGCTGTCCAAAAAAGAAATTGCGGATGCCTATAAAAAAACCATAAAGAAGTATATGATACTCAAAGATAAGGTTATTATCGGCGGATTTTCATCGGGAGGTGTCGCTGCATTGGAGGTTGCTCTCAACAACACGATCCCCGTCGCAGGTTTTATTGCTCTTTGTCCGGCAAAGCCGGAGAGTTTCACCGCCAAAAAAGTGATCGAAATGAAAGGACGGGGCATGCGGGGCACTATCCTGACGACAGAGATGGATCCCCGGCTGCCTGACCAGAAAAAAATGAATGAAATTTTGGAAGGCGAAGGTTTCCCCTGTGAGTTCTTCATCACTCCCGATATCGGGCACTGGTTTCCCGAAGACCTGGATAAAAAACTCGACAGCGCCATCGATTTTATTTTCAAGGGGCAATAACAATATAACAGACCAAAAAGGAGGTCTTCATCATGATCATTAAAAAATGCAGTATTCTGATGGTTGTTTGTGTTGCTTTTAGCCTGATAGGTGCCGTGGGTCACAGCCACAAAGCTTTGGAACAAGAAATTCTATCTAAAGAGGGGATCAAAACTCCTGTGAGGTTTACAATCCTTTATGACAATTATTTATACAAAGAAGGGACAACGCCGGACTGGGGCTTTTCCTGCCTTATCGAAGGGACAGAAAAGACCATCCTTTTCGATACAGGAACGAGACCTGAGATTTTACTGCACAACGTCCAAGCGATGAATGTCGACTTGAACAAAGTGGAGCAGATTGTCATCAGTCATGAGCATGGAGACCACACCGGGGGTCTCTCTGACGTGCTCGCAATAAATCCCAACGTCACTGTTTATCTGCCCGTTTCCTTTCCCAAAGATTTTGTCCGGGGGGTGGAACATTATAAGGCCCGGGTAGAGAGTGTGGATGACCCTATCGAGATCTGTAAAAACGTATTCCTCACCGGCGAAATGGGAGGACAGATCAAGGAGCAATCCCTCGTCATCAACACCCGGAAGGGATTGATTATCGTGACCGGATGTTCTCATCCTGGTATTGTGAACATTCTGAACAAAGCAAAGCAAGTGTTGGACAAACCCATTTACTTGGTTTTCGGAGGTTTTCATCTCGGGGATGCGTCCGATAACACTTTGAATACAATAATCGAGAGCTTTAAGGAAATGAAGGTTGAGAAATGCGGGGCCACCCACTGCACGGGCGACAAGGCTATCGGAATGTTCAAAAAGGCCTTCGGTGAGAATTATGTATCCATGGGGACGGGGAAGGTTTTTGTTGTCGATTAGCTGCCTCACCCCCTTTGTTTCAGAGAAGAATTGTATGACACAGGCTAAGACAAGCGGAGAAAAAGAATGAAAGGCTTAGCAAAGGCGAGTCATTTGTCATGAGAAAATATCACCACCTCGGGATTCCCACTGATATACGAAGAGAGGGCGAAACCTATCTGGAAGAGTTCAAAATTTATGTCTCTGGGTATGAGACAAGTCCTTACGGCATAGAGTGGATGCGATTCGAGCCAGGTAGCCCACTCCCCGAGCTCGTAAAAACAGTGCCTCATATCGCCTTCGAAGTCGACGACCTTGCCGCAGAGCTTGCAGGTCAAGAGGTTCTTATAGAGCCGAACAGCCCTTCGAAAGGCGTCACCGTCGCGTTCGTCGTGGACAATGGAGCTCCCATCGAATTCATACAGTTTGATAAAGATTAAGGATCTCCCGTTGTAAAGTTCTAATGGAAGTATCCTTGTTTCCGTGATGCTCCTAAGTCAAATGATGATTGAAGAAGCTCGTCTCAGTCCATATTCGTCGAAGACCCCCCCACCACCATCCGACTCATAAGGACAATGACTCGTTTTTTTTTCCGTCTAATATGCTTATCACGGAAATAAGGATGCCTCCGCTCTGATTTCTTTTTTGACAATCCCTGTTTTTCTGTGCTATAAGGCGTTGTCTTTTTGTTGAAAGATTCGAATAGGAACTATACAGATCGAAGATCCGTACGGAGGTCACATGAGAACTAATATGAAATTCGGAAGAATTCTATTGATCCTATTCTTGGGAACCGCTTGTGTTTTTGCGCTATATTCATGCCAAAAAGAGGAGTCCAGAGGGTCGGAGCAGATCAAACCAGAAATATCCGCTGAGGAGCTGCAGGCGGATGTTCCCGCCTTGCATGATTTACACGGAGTTGTCTACCCCCTCTGGCATGATGCCTATCCGGAGAAGGATTACGCTCTGATCAAGGAACTTCTTCCTGAAGCGGATGATCTGACAGAAAAACTGGATGCGGCCGAGCTGCCGGGAATTTTACGTGATAAAAAACCGGATTGGGAAAACGAAAAGGAAAGTCTCAAGAACTCTCTGCGAGACCTACATCGTGCTGTCGAAGAGGAAAATCAAGAGGCCATGCTCGATCAGGTCGAGGCGTTTCATTCGGCATTCGAGAAACTGGTCCGCATTATACGGCCTGTGGTTCCAGAGTTAGAGGCCTTTCACCAAGAGCTCTATCAACTCTACCACTACTTCATGCCCAATTATGAGCTCGACAACATTAGATCGGCAGTCGCTGCCATGAAGGAAAAATTGGTGCCTCTTAAAGACGTCCAATTGCCGCAGCGCCTTGCTGGTAAACAGGAACAGTTCGCCCTGGCTGTTCAGGAGCTTAAAACCCATCTCGACAAATTGTCAGAAGCGGTCGAACACAGTGAAGAGAATGTGATCAAAGAGGCTGTCGAGAAAGTCCACACGGCCTATCAAAAAACGGAAAGCGTATTTGATTAAGCGGAAAGTATCTCTAAATCCGTGTTTTTATGAATACAAGATGCGTTGTTGAGCGTGCCAATTGTGTGGTGGAGAAAACCATGTGAAGGGCTGGACGGGCATGGTACATCTCCCGGAGAGATGTGAGGGAAGACCGGAACCGAGCGAAGTTTCCTCGCTGGGGAAACTGAGAGTGTTTTCGAAATCACCAATTGGAACGCTTGGAAGTCACTCCTCACGGATTTAGAAATGCGTTCGATTGAACGGCAGTTTTTGACTTCCCTGGTTCCCTGTGTTATAAGTCATTCACAATTGACAGATAACATCTGAGCTGACACAACCAGTGAAACACAAAGAAGTCTTTAAGTCCCGACATTACTGGATTTGGGGACTGCCGGTTTTTGTTCTCGCCCTGTCAGCCATTGTTTATTTTAGCGATGCCAACCTCTCCCTATTTTTTGCGATCAATAGCCTATCCAAATATACAGGAGATATGTTATGGGCAGGGCTCACGATTTTTGCCGATGGGTTGGTAGCCTTCATCATTCTTCTCCCATGGATAAAAAGAAAGCCTCAACTCATTTGGGCTGCTCTTCTGGCAGCGATACTGTTCACCCTAATCGGCCAGGGCATCAAGCGAGTGGTGGATTTGCCGAGACCACCGCAAGTTTTATCTCAAGAAAGCTTCCATTTGATCGGTCCTGATTGGGGGCAGCACGCATTCCCCTCAGGTCATGCAGCTATGATCTTTATGCTGGCCGGGGCATTTGTCTTCACAATTTCCAGGGCATGGGTGCGGTGGCTCTTAATCGTGCTGGCCTCTTTGGTGGCCTTATCGCGAGTTGTTGTTGGTGTTCACTGGCCCCTTGATATCATGGCCGGAGCGGCCATTGGCTGGCTTAGTGTATGGGTTGGGCTCATCCTCTCCACATATTCCCGATGGGGATGGACCGGGCTCGGACAAAAAATTCTGGGGGCTATTCTTCTCATTGGCTGTGGAGTTCTTTTTTTTGTTGACTATACAGGATATAAGGGGATTATGGGCTTTCAGCGCCTTATAGCCATTCTGTTCTTTATCTTCGGCATCAATGAATATCTAAAGGTTTTTGGATATCATCTCTTGGATCGAGCAAGGCAAAAACAGACCCTATGAAAAGGTCCTTTTAAAAAGGATGCTTTTTAGATATCATGATTGAAAACATGACCCCCAGACTTTTTCCAACGTATGACTCAAATCCAATACAAAGGAGGCCTCTTTCAAAATGAAAAAAAAATCTGTAATTTTTATGCTTTTGTGTGGTGTCCTTTTTTATACAGGATGCAGTAAGACTTACGAGGGGCCTCCAGCCGATCTTGTGGTCAAGAATGCAAAGATCGTCACTATCGATAAAGACAATCCCAGAGCTGAGGCCGTGGCTGTCAAAGATGAATTTATCATCGCTGTGACAACGTCAGATAAGATCGAACAGTATATCGATGAGGGAACGACAACAGTGATCGATGCTAAGGGTCGTTTGGTCATCCCCGGCCTTAATGATGCTCACATCCACTTAATGAGTGGTGGAGAATCCATGATGGAGTTGGATTTCCGGTATGTTCACGATGTTCAGACCATCCAGCAGATGGTGGCCGATAAAGTGGAACACGCCAAACCAGGGGAGCTAATCAGCGGGAGGGGGTGGGAACACGAGACTTTTCCCGATAAAAAATGGCCGACTAAAGAAATCCTCGATGCCGTCGCTCCTAATAATCCAGTGATCCTAAGCCGGGCTGATGGCCATTCATCCTGGGTAAACAGTTATGTGCTCAACATGTCGGGAATCACGAAAGACACAGCGGACCCTCCCAATGGAACTATCGTCAAAGATCCTGTCTCGGGCGAACCCACAGGAATTTTAAAGGAGGGTGCACTGCGGCTGTTAAAAGTCAGGAGTGCAGTCCAGCTGACACCCGAAGAAAGCGCAAGGAGGGCTGATGAGGCATTGGAGCTTGCCCTCGTTGAAGCCAGGCGGACGGGTGTGACGAGCATACAGCAACTCAACGGGGAGTATGGGCGGTTCCAAAGGTTCAAGGACAAAGGAAAGCTCACTTGCCGGGTGACGTTCAATATGGCCATGCCCAACGACAACAAAGAAGAAAGTTTCAATAGATTGGACGAACTTCGACAGAGGTATCCTCAAGAGAATAACTGGATTCGATTTGGGTATCTAAAGGCTTTCATCGATGGGACTTTGGGTTCCGGAACTGCTCTGATGTTCGAACCTTTTGAGGATGATCCGAGTACAAGCGGCTTGCCGATGATGCCGTATGAAAAATACGAGGAGTTGATCGTTGCCGCCGATGCTATGAGATTCCAGACTGGAACTCACGCCATCGGCACAAAAGGGAACCATTGGGTCCTCAATGCCGTGGAAAAGGCGATGGACGTCAACGGCAGAAGAGACCACAGGCATCGGAGCGAACATGCTCAGATTCTCCGCTTGGACGATATTCCCAGGTTTGCTGAGCTCGGTATTGTCGCCTCCATGCAGCCCACGCATTGCATCACGGACAAGCGGTTCGCCGAAAAAAGAATCGGCCTTGAGCGCTGCAAGGGTGCCTATGCATGGCAGCGTCTGTTGGATGTTGGCGCCAAGATCGCTTTCGGTACGGATTGGCCTGTAGAACCCATGGACCCTTTGGAAGGGCTTTATGCGGCTGTCACAAGAAAGGACCGGGCCGGGGAACCCGGAGAAGGCTGGTTCCCCGACCAAAAACTGAGCATGGAAAAAGCGATAGAGCTCTACACTTTGGGCTCCGCCTATGCAGAGTTTATGGAAGACCGCAAAGGGATGATCAAAGTCGGTTATCTCGGGGATTTGGTGATTTTCAATAACGATCTTATGACTATTCCTCCCGAAGAGATTATGCCTTCCAAAGTGGATACCACTATTGTCGGAGGGAAAGTCGTATTCCAGAGAGAAGGCGTCGATTAGATAGCAATTTTTGGGAGCGGTCTCTTTCATTGAGACTTTGAATGATAAGGGGATGGATGGAAAGTCAGGGCCGCTCCCTTTCGATAAGTAAGGACAGACAGGCCACAATCCCACAGATTGAACACAAGGGGAAGATCCCAATCATAAAATTTTTCCTGCAAGATTGAACGAATTCACCGCATTTTCCGTATCCTATAGAGAGAAGGAGAAGTGTGATGCAACCTAAACTGTCTCTTTATTTCATTTTAAGCCTGTTTATCATCTCGGGAATCACCGCCTGTGTGAGTGTCGGAGAGACTGAAGTCGAAACACAGACTATAGAACTTGGCAGGGCAGAGAGGGCTATCTTGGAATTGGATATGGGAGCTGGTGAGTTGGAAGTGCATGGGGGAGCGCGAGAACTTATGGAGGCCACTTTTACATACAATGTGTCCGAGTGGAAACCCATGATCGATTACACAACTTCCGAAGCACAGGGGAATTTGAAGATCCGACAGAGAGATACCGAAGGCATACCCGTGGGAGATACGAAAAACAAATGGGATATCAGTCTCAGCGAAGTTATCCCCATTGATTTGAGGATCGATATGGGCGCGGGCTCTGGAACTCTCGATTTGAGGGATATCCAGTTGAGCGCATTGGATATTTCAGCGGGTGTTGGTGAGCTGGAGCTGGATATATCCGGAGAAAGAGACCAGGACCTGAATGTGGACATCGATGGCGGTGTCGGAAGCGCCACGATCTATCTCCCGGAGGAGATCGGAGTTCGAGTTCATGTCAATGGAGGAATCGGATCTGTAAACGCCTATGGTTTGTCCAAAAACAATGGATTCTACACAAACAAAGCCTATGGCGAGTCCGGAGTCGCTATTACAATTCAGATCGACGGAGGGATCGGGAGTATCGATCTGAAGACGAGAAAATCCAGCAATGTCTAAATCCCACAAATGAATGGCATCCATTCATTAACTTTCCTATTTCCGTTTAGGAACCACCCCATGTTTCCCCTTTCTTTTCTTGGCTCAAATGATACTTTTTGATTGATCGTGGCGAGTGAGGGACTCGAACCATAATCCAAAAATATGAAAGAGAATAATCTGAAAAATTGTGTTGTTTTATGTTTTTCTGGACTCTAGAATATGGGAGGAGAATTCAAAAGGAGGAACAATGCACGATAAGAACTCTCTGGCTCGACGTGATTTTCTCAAATATACCACTTTAGGGGTGGTCGGGGCAGGGATCCCTTATCGCAAAGCGATAGATGGAGTCCGTCCACCCACAACAACAGACATCCTCAAAATTAAAGAATACAGGACTCTTGGCCGGACAGGATTTAAAGTCTCGGATATTTCCGCCGGGGAACATCAAGGCAATGGAGCCATCCTCAGCATGCTGCTCGATGCTGGTGTCAACTATATCGATACGGGGGAGAGCTATGGGAGAGGAAGGGACGAAAGAGTCATTGGCCAGGTTTTAAAAAATCGCGACCGCAAGTCGGTTTTCATCACCACAAAACTCTATCTGAGTAAAGACAGGACAAAGTCCAGTATTTTGGACAGGGCCCGGAAATGTCTCGAAAGACTGCAGATGGATTATATTGACTGTATGATGATCCACAGCCCCCAGAATGTTGCTACGATTAAAGAGCAAGGATTCCACGATGCCATGGCAGAGCTCAAAGCCGAGGGCCGGGTCCTCTATTTGGGCCTATCCAATCATGGGACACATTGGGGGAGCCTACAACCTGAAGAATCGATGGAGAAGATTATGCTCGCAGCCGCAGAGGATGGACGTTTTGACGTGATGCTCCTGGTTTACAATTTTCTTGCCAAGGAGAATGGGGGAAAAGTCCTCAAGGTTTGTGCTGAAAAAAATATCGGAACCACCTTGATGAAGACCAATCCGGTGGCTGACTATCTGTATTTTAAAAGGGAAGGGGATACCCTGGAAAAGGAAGGAAAGGAAATACCCGAGTACTTAAAGAGTGTACTTTCGAGGTACGAACTGTTGGTGGAAGAAGCTCAGGATTTTATAAAAAAATACAATCTGTCGAATCCCCAAAAGATCAGGGAAGCCGCTACCCGTTATGCTCTGGATAATCCGAATGTGCATACGATTTGCGCCACATGCAATACTTTCGAAGAAGCCGAAGCCTTTGTCAAGCTTTCTGGAGGCCGTTTCACTCCAGAAGATAAAAAAACATTGAGAGCATATGCACAGGGCGGCGGCATGTTTTACTGCCGCCATGCCTGCGGCCTTTGCGAATCACACTGCCCGCACCATGTCCCTGTGAACACCATCATGCGCTACAATCATTACTACATCGCCCAACACCGAGAAAAGCACGCCATGCAAAAGTACTCCGAGCTTTTGACCGCAAGAGCAGAAAAATGTTTGGATTGTGAGGGACTCTGTGAATCCTCCTGTCCGTTCAATATCCCCATACATGCACTGCTCATCCATGCACACCACAGGCTCACGCTCGCTTAATGCATCGATAGATCACGTTCCCAATAGGGAATGATGGCTTACACTCCAAATGTTTATGACCAGATGCTCACTCAAAAATGTTGACCTTTAGAATCTTCGATGGGACTCGTTTTACCTGCAGTCGGAATCCCCATTTTTTATTTCTGGAAGAGAAAGAACAAACTCAATGAGAGGGATCTGTTAAAATATAGACGAGGAGACGGAGATTATGCTCAGGAATGAAGGAAGAAGACTTACTAAGGTAGCCGTCTGCACTCCCGGGAAAGAATATTTTGGTGTCACGGATTTCAAACCCCACAACATAACCGCCCTCGCAGACCCTGAAAGGACCATTAAGCAATTCAGCTATCTGCGATCCATCCTGGAAAAGGCGGGATGTGAGGTGATCGATGTTCCTGAACTCGGTGGGCATCCCAATTCAATCTTTACTCGTGATGTTTCGCTGGTAACTCCCCGGGGATATGTCCGATTGAGAATGGGATTGGAGTCCCGGAGGGGAGAGGAAGAGTGGATGGCCAGGGCCTTGGACGCGTTAGGGGAGCCTTGTGTCGAGGAGATCAAAGCTCCGGGAACAGTCGAAGGGGGGGACATCATCCTGGCAGGGAGCGTCGCTTTTGTCGGGCATTCACAAAGGACAAATACAGACGGCGTCCGACAGATTTCAAAAATTCTCGAAGATATGGACTACGAAGTGAGAATCCAAACCATGGGAAAGCGTTATCTTCATTTAGGAGGTGCTATGAGCATGATCGGCTCACGCAGGATCCTCTGTTGTCGTGATGTCTTCCCGGATGATTTTTTTGAAGGATTCGATACCGTAGAAGCCGCTCCCCGAGGTCCGGGGACAGGAAATGTGATCTTCCTGGACGATAATGAAGTTGTCGCCAACAGCGCTGAGAATGCCGAAGCCATCAGAGAGCTCGAAAAACAGGGCGTCAGAGTGCATGCTATCGATCTATCTGAATTCCGGAAGGGGACCGGCGGCCCCACTTGTCTCATTTTGCCTATTGAAAGAATTTGAACGACGTGCTATATAGATATGTGCGAAGCGGGGTTTGATAGAGATAATGCAAACAGTGTTAAAACCAGCAGCATGAATATCCCGACTGCGTAAAAAAGAAGGAATATTCAATAGTGAGGAGCTCGGGTAATGGACGAAAAACGCAAAGAAAAAAGGCTCAATGAAGAGAACAAGGTGACGATTTCTGTTTTATCCAAGGATAAATCAAAACATGCCAAGAGTAGCTTTTATGCTTTGACAAAAGATATATCCCTCAATGGGCTTAAAATTCATACAGATGTGAAGTTGGACCCCGGGACTGAGTTGAAGATTGAAATGGCATTGGCAAAAAGCAAAAAATTGATCAGCGTCATCGGACAAGTCAAATGGCAGAGCCAGCTTTATGATAATGAGGTTTTTGAGATGGGTGTCGAATTTGTGGATACGCCCCCCGATCGGGTTTTAACCCTCCTCGAACACCTGTACGGGGAAAAGAGAAACAAGTGAATCATTCAGGAAAATATGCGATTACTGTCCGTGGTGAATCTTGCGATGGCGAAGTGGAG
>Ga0307425_1000281_pt1 | contig 32171 bp, 27 predicted proteins | sample SalMarWE160330MG_FD_202152 | JGI IMG/M metagenome (GOLD analysis project Ga0307425, IMG submission 202152) | Salt marsh sediment microbial communities from the Plum Island Ecosystem LTER, Massachusetts, United States - WE1603-30 | ecosystem: Environmental > Aquatic > Marine > Intertidal zone >...
ACTTGGATCCAGTGAAGCTGTGGTTCCTTGGTTTGATTGTTCTCCTCCACGCAGGCATAAACACATCTGCGGCAGCCAATACATCTCGAAATATCGAGGGCATAACCAAAGAAAGTATGAGGTATGGTTTCTTTGGCCGATACGGAAAACTTTTTGCCGTATTCTTTGGCATATTTCTCTTCAAGACGTTGAATGACCTTGGCGATCTCGTCCTTTGACATTGATCTGAAGTCCTTTTGGAGCAATTCTTCGCGAGTTTCCTTGGTGCATGCGCTGAGTGCCACAGCGGATGAAGTGACTGCCGCGGATTTTAAAAATGTCCTCCGGTTTAGCTTTATGGGCGACAGGATATCTTTGAGTATACTCATTTGATCGGTCCCGGTTTTTTTGGCGGTGGTTCTGGTTTCATGCTCTTAAACTTCGGCGAATGAGGGTCATGGCAATGGGCACACAAGAGGTACTCTTTCCGCCCATTCCAGTAACCGGTTCGCCGGCCGTGAATGCCCGCTTTCCAATCCCTCAATTTGGGGCCATGACACTGGCCGCACAGCTTATAGGATTCTCTGAAATCGATCAATTCGCCGCTGGCCGAGTGCAGCATATCTCGATTGTTGGCATCATGACAATCCATACACCACCGGTTTTTTTCGTCATGCTTAAGAACGATATCCTCATGGAATTCTACCAGCTTTCTTCTCTTGAGGTTGACCTCCATGTCGGCATGACATTCAGAACAGGGAAAAATACCCTCGCTGAAGGGGGGCGGAGGGATCTGAATATCCATCTGTTGTTTCTCTGCGGATTGCTGAGTTTTTTCTCCAGAGTCGGACATTTGATCGCTCGCTACATGCAAGGGAAAATAAGACAGCCAGGCAAATATCGGAAGGATTAAACCGGGTATAAACCAGAATCTTCTCATTATCAAAATCCGAATAAATTCATATCGATTTTCTCGAATTAGTAAACTTAATTATAACCAATTATTCCCCGCAAATGTCAACCTAAAAATGTTGCGTGGAAGCGTCCTTATTTCCGTGATAGACATATTAGACGGAATAAAGAGCGAGTCACTGTCCTTATGAGTCGGATGGTGGTGGGTGGGGGGGCTTCGAGGAATATGGACTGTGACGAGCTTCTGCTATTATCATTGGACTTAGGAGCATCACCGGAATAAGCATGTTCCCATGTTGCGTGACATCCCTCAGCGGGGTCCAAAAATTAGCGTGCCGATGCGGACGATGTTGGCGCCCTCTTCGATGGCCACTCGAAAGGAATTGGTCATGCCCATAGAAAGACACTTCATCTCCACGTTGGAAATATTCAAACCCTTAAGGTGCTCAAACGTTTTTTTCGTCGCCTGAAAATAGGGGCGCGCTTCCTCTGGGTCGCCATACATAGGACCCATGGTCATAAGACCCCGGATCTTTATCCCTTCAAGGCTGGCGATCTGCTTGATGAGGTCTTCTGTGTCCTCTGGGAAAACTCCAAATTTCTGGGGTTCTCTGCCGCTGTTGATCTCGATCAGGATGGGCATAAATGTGCCCTTGGCCAGACTCCGTTTGTTCAGCTCTGCAGCTAAGCTATAGGAGTCAACCGTTTCGATCATGTCAAAGATCTCGAGAGCTTTTTTGACTTTGTTCTTCTGGAGGTGTCCGATGAAGTGCCACCTGGCTTTTCGCCCTATGGTGCGGTAGGCTTCCTGGGCTTCCTGGACATAATTTTGTCCGATGATTTTCACTCCAGCATCTAAAGCTTCCAGGATCTTATCTGCAGTTCGTGTTTTTGCGGCGGCAACGAGCTCCACACCGGGAGGCAATTCATCCAGGAGTCTTCTCACGTTTTCTTTGATCATAGGGTTTATGAGTCTCGAGCCTTCTTCTCAAACCATAAACAAAATTACGGGATATTTCAACAAAAACAGCTAGTTATTGACACCTTGAAGATTGCATCACTATAATACAAACCTAAATAAGTCATTTATCTGTCAGGATGAAGCGTCTTGATGCTTTCGCAAAATAATTCAAGCAAGGAGGAGGCAACATATGAGTGATATTGTTATCGCCGGCGCGGTCAGGACAGCCGGGGGCAGTTTCGGAGGCTCGTTCAAGAATGTTTCTGCGGTTGAGCTGGGCGCTCTTGTTTTGAAAGAAGCCGTGCAAAGATCCGGCATCGAACCCCAGCACGTGGACGAAGTTGTTTTCGGCACAGGTTGGCAAGCCGGTATAGGGCCCAATATTGGGCGCTTGGCCACCGTCAAAGGAGGAATGCCTGTCGAAGTGCCCGCGTTCACTGTGAACAAACGGTGTGGTTCATCACTGAGAGCAACATCTCTTGCAGCGCAGTTGATCAAGGCGGGAGATGCAGATGTGGTGCTTGTTGGAGGCTCAGAGAATAGCTCCCAGGTCCCCTACATCGCTGATAAAGCGCGATGGGGATACCGTATGGGAGATGGCAAAATGGTCGATATTCTCCACAAGGATGGATTTATGTGTCCGCTCGCCGGCCACCTCATGGGGATGACGGCAGAGACTCTTGTCGAAAAATACAACATCAGCCGGGAGGAACAGGATGCTTATGCTGCAGATTGCCAGCAAAAAACTGTCACTGCCGTGAAAGAAGGGCGGTTCAAAGATGAGATCCTTCCCGTAGAGATACCCCTGAAAAAAGGGCAAACTGAGATTTTCGAGACAGAGGAAATTCCGAGAGAGGGCGTAACTGCCGAAAAACTGGCAAAACTTCCACCTGTCTTTAAAAAAGATGGAACTGTCACCGCAGGCAATAGTTGCGCTCTGTGTGATGCGGCAGCGGCTGCCGTGGTTTTGACTGCGAAAAAGGCTGAAGAGCTCGGTGTGAAGCCCATGGCTCGGATCGTCTCTTATGCCCATGCGGGAGTGGACCCAGCCATCATGGGGATCGGTCCTGTGCCCGCTGTTCACAAAGCATTGGATAAAGCCGGGCTCAAGCTTGATGACATCGACATCATCGAGCTCAATGAGGCATTCGCTGCCCAGATCCTGGCTGTGGAACGGGAGCTCAAATGGGATCGCTCGAAAGTCAATGTCAATGGTGGAGCCATTGCGCTCGGTCATCCTGTCGGTGCTACAGGTATAAAGATCCTGACCACGCTCCTCTATGCCTTGAAGAACCGGAATAAGAAATTAGGTTTGGTCAGTTTATGCATCGGTGGTGGACAGGGTGTCGCCATCATTGTCGAAAACCTGAACTCAGGCGTTCTGTTTGAATTGTGAATCTTGGTATTTCACAAAAGAATCGAACGGGATAAAACGAATGAACGCGAGTTTGGGATGAGCGGATTAAATTTTGTGAATGGAATAAGCTATTAAGGAGGAGGACTCATGGATATCACGAAGCCTTTTGTTATCGGGGCGGGGATTATGGGAGCGGGCATCGGCCAGCTCTGCGCTCAAAAGGGATTTGATGTGATCGTGACAGATGTTTCTGATAGTGTCATCGATAAAGCCAGAGATAAGATCGTCAAAGGCCTTCAGGGACGAATCGAAAAGGGGAAAATAACCCAGACAGACATGGATTCCATCCTTTCTCGAATGAGATGGTCGACGGACATGGATCTAACCCGGCAAAGCGATTTTGTGATCGAAGCCGTTTACGAAAATATCGATCTCAAAAAGGACATCTTTAAAAACCTGGATGTCCTCTGCTCTCCAGAGACTGTCTTGGCCACAAACACAACAGCCCTCTCTGTGAGTGAGATCGCCTCTGCGACCCAGCGTCCGGATAAGGTCATCGGCATGCATTTTTTTAATCCAGCTGTCATCATGAAGCTTGTGGAGATCATAAGAGGCAACGACACATCTGATGCGACTGTTGCGGCAACCAAAGCTTTTGCTGAAGTTTTGGGCAAGGTTCCTGTTGTGACGTTCAAGGAAGCGCCGGCAGGAATCGTGAGCCGGGTTTTGGCCAGCCTGCTTAATGAGGCCGCGACTGTATATGCCGATGGCATAGCCTCTGCCGAAGATATTGACGAGGCCATGAAGTTGGGGGCCGGCCATCCCATCGGGCCGCTGGCTCTCATCGACATGATCGGGCTAGATATCCATCTGGCCAAGATGGAGACATTGTATGGGAAGCTGAAAGATGAGCGCTACAAACCTCCCGCAATCATCAGGCGGATGGTTGATGAAGGTAAGCTGGGCAGGAAAACGGGAGAAGGTTTTTATAAGTACTGATTCTTTTTGGCCCGTTTAGTCTGTTTGTTTTGGATAGTCCGGATAAACCATGTCTTTGCATCTATCTTAAACAAAAGGGATTCAACGATGATATCGCATTGAAAAGGAGTGAGAGATGGATTTTGATCTGACCGAAGAGCAAAAAATGATACAGGACACGATCCGCAAGTTTGCCGATGAGGAGATCGCTCCGGTTGCTGCGGATTATGATAAAAAGGGCGAGTTCCCTCGCGAAATTTTTAATAAATTGGCGGGTCTGGGCTTCATGGGAACCCCAATCCCCGAGGAGTATGGGGGAGCAGGGTTCAATTATATAAGCCATGCGATCGTGGCCGAAGAGATCGGCCGGGCAGACTCCTCTATGCGTGGCACATATTCCGTCCAAGTGTCTTTGGTGGAGCTCCCGATTTTAAAATTTGCCAACGAAGAGCAGAAGAAAAAATACCTCCCGAAATTGACCAGCGGGCAATGGATCGGCTGTTTCGGACTTACTGAACCCGATGCTGGAAGTGACCCCGCCAGCATGGTGGCCACAGCCAAAGAGGATGGCGGCCATTATGTGCTCAACGGCCAGAAAACCTGGATCACCAATGCCGGGATCGCTGACTTGGCCATCGTCTACGCAAAAACAGACCCGGATGCCGGCGCCAGAGGAATCACGGCCTTTTTAGTGGAGAGAGGATTCGAAGGTTTTTCTACGCGAGACCTTCACGATAAGCTGGGTCTCCGCGCGTCTAATACGGGTGAGATCTTTCTCGAGGACTGCCGTGTCCCCAAAGAAAATATCATGGGAGAACTGAACAAGGGATTCAAGGTGGCGCTCGGAACCTTGGATTTTGGGCGATACACTGTGGCTGCCGGGTGTGTGGGAGCGGCTCAAGGCTGCATAGACATCTGCAAAGAGCATGCCAAACAGAGAGTTCAATTCGGAAAACCCATTGCCAGCTTCCAGTTGATCCAACAGATGATCGCAGATATGGTCGTGGAATGTGAGGCGGGGCGTTTGCTTGTCTACCGTGCCGGGCATCTCAAAAATAAAGGTGTGCCCAACACTCGTGAAACCTCGATCGCCAAATACTATTGCAGCGAGATGGTCAACCGTGTGGCCTACAAAGCCATCCAGATTCACGGAGGATACGGGTTTTCCGGGGAGTACCCTGTGGAGCGCTTTTACCGGGATGCACGGATCAACACCCTCTACGAGGGAACCTCTCAGATCCAGCAGCTCATTATCGGAGCTATCGAGCTCGGTGTCCGCGCCTTTACTTAACCTGGATTATCCATAAAAAATATCGATATCGCAGGGCAATTTATGTTGATATGATTCAGGAAATCTTTAAGAGGAGGATGGCATGTACAACACACTTTTCTATGAAAAAAAAGACACGATCGGTATTTTGACCGTTAACCGGCCCGGTAAGCTGAATGCAATCTCCAATGAATTGACGAAAGAACTCGAACAGCTCCTGGATGAGATCGAAAACGACCCTGAGCTGCGTGTATTGGTCATCACAGGGGCTGGCGATAAGGCTTTTGTGGCTGGCGCTGATATTAACGAGCTCGTTGAACGGGATGCCTCGATGGGAAGGGATGTCTCTCGTTTCAGACAGGCTCTTTTCGCCCGCATAGAGAATCTTCCCGTTCCTGTCATCGCAGCCGTGAACGGGTATGCTCTGGGCGGAGGATTGGAGCTGGCCGTTGCCTGTAACATAAGGGTCGCTTCCGAGAAGGCCCAATTTGGCGCCCCAGAAGTCAAGCTGGGCATCATCCCAGGAGATGGAGGCACGCAACGGCTTCCCCGCTTGGTCGGCCTGGGACGGGCCATGGAAATGGTCCTTACCGGAGATTTTATCGATGCCCAAGAAGCTTTTCGCATCGGCCTCGTGAATAGGATCGTCCCCCATGAGGAGCTCATGGAGAGTGTGATGACGCTGGCTCAAAAGATCGCTTCACGACCACCCTTAGCCGTAAAATATGCCAAGGAAGCGGTGAATCGCAGCCAGGAAGGAGATACAGCTTCCGGTTATGCATTGGAATCCTACCTCCACGCCCTTGCCTGTACGACCGAAGATAAAAAGGAAGGAGTCTCTGCTTTTTTGGAGAAACGGAAGGGCAAGTTCAAGGGGAAATAACTTTACCATTATCCAGGATAGATTGGACAATTTACACGAGCCCAAATCTATCCTCGCCGGAGCCCCCCCCACCACTATGCGGCTCGGACGGATACAGGCTCGTTTTAGACTCCATCTGACAGCGTATATGCTTTCGTTATCACGGAATTGTAAGCGTCTTTTCTCAGATTTATCAGGTTGAGCGCTCATTTGGAATGTGCTATAAACATTAGAGGCAGTTGAACGATAGAAATAAAAATGATGGGCTGGATCAAACTGTTGAAACGAAGCGAGGAGTCAAAGTCATGAGCGCAAATGTGTATGACATTTTGAAAGAACGCGGCTTTATTGCCCAATCATCTGATGAGGATGATGTGCGCAGGATGTTGGACGGGGATTCGATCACTTATTACATCGGATACGACAGCTCTGCGACCTCTCTCCATGCCGGCAGTCTCGTCCCCATTATGGCGATGATGCATTTGCAGCGGGCCGGGCATCGGCCCATTGCCATCGTTGGCGGAGGGACAACCATGGTGGGTGATCCAAGCGGAAGAACCGAGATGCGGAAGATGCTGACTGAGGAGGCTATCCGCTCGAATGGCCGGGAGATCCATGCTCAGCTTGACTGCTATCTCCATTTTGACGGGAAAGATTCGCTCGCCTTGGACAATGCCGATTGGCTCCTTCCTCTGAATTATGTCCGCTTTCTCCGTGAGATCGGCAGACATTTCAGTGTCAACCGTATGCTGGCCGCTGAGGCCTATAAACAACGCCTGGAAAAAGGGCTTTCCTTTATCGAGTTCAACTACCAGCTTCTCCAGGCTTACGACTATCTCTACCTCTTCCAGAACTACGGCTGCACCCTCCAGATGGGAGGGGATGACCAGTGGGGCAACATCCTGGCAGGAGTGGACCTCATCCGCCGTGTTGAAGGAGCCAAGGCAGAGGCTTTAACCTTCCCACTTTTAACCACTGCGTCTGGGGCCAAGATGGGAAAGACAGCGACCGGTGCCGTATGGCTTGATGCGGATTTGCTCAGTCCATACGAATTTTATCAGTATTGGGTCAACTGCGACGACCGTGACGTTGGCCGTTTTCTCAGGCTTTTTACGTTTCTTCCCATGGATAAGATCGAACGGCTGGAGTCCCTGGAAGGAAGCGACATTCGGCAGGCGAAGCAAGTCTTGGCTTATGAAGCCACGTCCATCACTCATGGAGAGAAAGAAGCCAAAGACGTGCAAGCGGCCGCAAAAGCTGCTTTTAGCAGTGATAAAGACAAAACAAAAGAGAACATAGAGGCCATGCCCACCACGGTCATCTCCCTTGCCCGCCTCGTTAAGGGCGTAAGCCCCATGGAGATCTTCGCAGAGGTCGGACTCGCCAGCTCCAGGGGAGAAGCGCGTCGGCTGATCAAGCAGGGAGGGCTGTATGTGAATGATCAGAGAGTGGACAGCCTCGAAGATATTCTAAATGAGGACGACCTAACTCCCGATGGTATCCTCCTTCGAGCGGGGAAAAAGAAATATCATCGCCTCATCGTAGAGTGATCTTTGTTGAGCTGGATCAGCTTGCGTTATCCCAAGTTATTTCTACCCAGCGCATCTTAGTCCGTTGAAAAGGGGATTTCTCTCTCTGTCAAAGGACTATGATCGACCGCAGAGATTCCCCCTTCCGCATCACATCAAAGGCATCGTTGATCTCATCCAGCTTGAATTTATGTGTCACGACGGGCTCCAGTTGTATTTTGCCCGTGCGCACCATCTCGATGATCTTGGGGTAATCCACAGGACGACACCCCAAGGAACCCTTGATCGCAATCTCTCTGAACATCAATCGTCCCATATTCACCGGGATGTTATGATGAGTATAACCCACCTGGCAATGCAATCCTCCCGCTTTGACCGCGGCTGGGCCGAGCTCGATGGTCTTGGGATTTCCGATGGCTTCAATGGCGATATCTGCACCTCCTCCAGTCAGAGTCCTGATTTCTTTGAGAAGGGCCTTATCCTCCTTCCCGATGGCGTTGATCGTGTGTTTGGCGCCCAGTTTTTTGGCCACTTCCAGCTTTTTGTCGATGATATCGACAGCGATAACCGAGCCCCCGGCTGCCGCAGCCATTTGGACAACATTAATCCCCACACCTCCGCATCCAAAAACGACCACAGAATCGCCGGGTCTAACTTGCGCTCTGTTCTTCACCGCGTGATAGGGAGTGGAAATGGCATCTGCGATTATGCTGGATTCCTCTAGGGGGAGATCTTCAGGAAGGTGTTGGCAATCCTTGGCGGGTGCTTTTGTGTATTCGGCGTAGGCTCCATCAATATGATTGCCGAGCATGAGCATGTTGAAACAGATGTTCTCCCTCCCCAGCCGGCAGTTGTCACAGTACCCGCAGGAAAAGACAGGAGGGATCAAAACCCGGTCACCCACTTTGAAATTTTTCACTTCACCGCCCACTTCTTCCACAATTCCTGAGGGTTCATGCCCGAGGATCATAGGCGGTTGTTTGAATGTCGGCACCCCATGGTCGATGTAGTGAAGATCCGTATTGCAGACACCGCAGGCTGCAATTTTCACCAGGATCTCGTTGGGCTCGATTTTTGGCGTGTCGACCTCTTCAATTTTTAAAGGCTGATTGGGTCCGTGGAATACGGCAGCTTTCATAATATTATCCTCCTTCTAGAATAGGTATAAAAAATGTCGGAAAAAAAATGCTGGCCTGGATATAGAATTGTCAGATTGGTTTATCGGAAGAGCAAAGTAAATTATGAAAATTGGTTTAATTGTCATAAGTATCGACATTTTTTATGAATAATTTAGGTTATTTGTTTTTCCAGACCGGTTTCCGTTTTTCCAGGAAGGATGTCAGCCCTTCATGGGCATCTTCAGAAGCCATCAGCTCGTCACGATAGATCTTTTCGATCTTTTCCAGACCTTCCGCAAAATGTGTTTCCAGTCCCAGTTTGATCCCTTTTTTCGTATATTTGATCCCGATAATGCTCAATTCCAAGAAAGGCTGAATAAAGTCTTTGACATCGGATTCGAATGATTCGAGGGGGACCACTTTGTTGACCAGTCCGATACGCTCTGCTTCTTTGGCGTCGATGATCTTTCCGCTCAAAAGAAGTTCTGAGGCTTTTTTCAGGCCCACGAGACGGGGGAGAACAAGAAGTGCGATCGGGGGGAAGACCGCCAGCTTTATTTCCGGTTGACCGATTTTCGCATTTTCCGCGGCGATGATCGTGTCGCAAAAGATGGCTACCTCACATCCCCCTCCCAGAGTTAAGCCTTTGATGGCGGCGACAGTCACTTGGTCCAGTTGAGACATTTTGCGGAAGATGTCGTGGAATACCTGAAGCATCGTGTCGACCTTATCTTCGGTATGATCAGATACATCTACACCTGCAGAAAAGGCTTTTTCTCCGGTGCCGGATATCACCAGAACTTTGAGCTCTGTGTTGCCGATCAGAGTATCCAGGGCATCATTCATCTCTTCCATGGTGGCGATATCGAGGATATTCACCGGCGGCCGGTTGATGGTGAGGAATGCCGTTTCTCCCTCTCTTTGGAAAATGATGTTGTTGTACTTTTTTTGGTTCATTTTTCCTCTTCGGATCGAGCGTTGAATATCGAACACTCCCATCAGATAGCCCGCTCCGTTATTCAATAAGAAACAGAAAAAACAAATCTGACGGAAACATCAGGCTCAACGGCAATTTATTATCATCTAGGTGGTGCTCTGTCAACAAAAAAGGAACGTTCAGGCAAGCTGAATCGTCCTCAGTGTTGGTCCGTTCCCCTAACGGACCACTTGGGAAGCGCTCCCTACATAAATGGTGATCCGTCCGCGGCAATGTTTCTTGACTTGGCTAACCAATGCTGATATTTTGGATACCTTGGAAAGTATGGGTCTTGTCTTTATCTCACCGAAAACACATCATAAACGCTGTGAAATTCTTTGTCTGAATACCTGAGGAGGAAAAATGAGCGAGGAAAAAAAGGTGACCATCAAAAAAATCCAAGCCACAGGCCACATGAGGAAGATCATGGCCGATTATTTTTATGAAATGGACCGCGCTTCAAAGGAAGGTTCGCCCAAAATAGCCTGGTGCACCAGCGTCGGTCCTGCCGAGCTCCTCCTGAGTTTGGGATTTTTAGTGTATTATCCAGAGAATCATGGGGCGATGCTGGGATCCACACGTCAAGCCATGGATTACATCCCCGTAGCCAATTCCGTGGGCTATTCGCCCGATATCTGTTCCTATCTTACCAGTGATATCGGCGCTTTTATAAAAAAGGAGACCCCTCTCTCACGCGCCTACGAAGGGATCGAAGGTGTTCCCAAGCCGGATGTTTTAGTCTACAACACGAACCAATGCCGGGATGTCCAGGACTGGTTCTCCTGGTATGCCCGAGAACTGGACGTCCCGGCGCTGGGGATTTCCACCTATCGAAACATCGCCAGGATCACGGAAGATAACCTCAGAAGTATTGAAAAGCAGATCAAAGAGTTGATTCCCGAGCTGGAAAAGATCTCGGGAAATGCATTCGATATCGATAAATTCCGGCATGTCCTGGGCCTCTCCTATGATTGCACTCAATTGTGGAAACAGGTCCTGGAGACAAATATGGCCAAACCCGCACCGATCAGCTTTTTTGATGAGACGATCCATATGGGCCCTGCTGTTGTCCTCAGAGGCACCGAGACAGCAGTCGAGTATTACAAAGTGCTCCTCAAAGAGCTGGAGGAAAGAGTGGCGAACAAAGATGGAGCTATCGAGGATGAAAAATTCCGCATCTATTGGGAGGGCATGCCCATCTGGGGAAAGTTGCGGAGCCTGGCGGAGTTTTTTATCGAGCTCAAAACAGCTGTCATCGCCTCGACGTACTGCAATAGCTGGATATTTGACTCCTTCGATCCCAAGAATCCCTTCTTGAGCATGGCTCGTGCCTACACAGAGATATTCATTGTCCGGGATGAAAACTTCAAACAACAATATATGGAAGACATGGTCCGGAAATATGACATTAACGGGGTTCTTTTTCATGATGCCAAAACATGCCCCAACAATTCCAACAACCGCTACGGAATGCCCCAGCGGCTCGAAGAGGATCTGAACATCCCCACGCTGACGATCAACGGCGATCTGAACGACCTGCGCTGCTATTCTGAGGAGCAGGCAAAGACCAATATCGAAGCCTTTATCGAACAACTGGAATCGAAATAAACAGCCAAGTTTATTGTGTTTTGGTAGATTTCTTTTTTGTATAGTTTGAGGCGCATCTGCGCACAGATAGAATGTTATAAGCGGAACAACAGTGACAAACGCAAATAGGCTTTATGCGGGCATCGATGTGGGAGCGTCCACGACAAAGACCATCATTCTAGACCTGAACGCTGTGGTCCTCGGTTATTCGGTCACGGAATCTGGTGCGGACTTTCAAGGGGCTGCTGAGAAAACCTTCCGGAGATCCTTGGATAAGATAAAAGGAGCATCTCCGAACACCTGTGTCGTGGTGAGCACAGGATACGGAAGGAGGAATGTGCCTTTTGCCGATACCACAAAGACGGAGATTAGCTGTCACGCCAAAGGCAGTTTTTTTCACTTCCCCTATGCCCACACACTCATCGATATCGGCGGCCAGGACAGCAAGATCATAAAAGTCAACGAGTCTGGGAAGAGGACCGGTTTCAAGATGAACCGCAAGTGCGCTGCCGGTACGGGTGCTTTTCTCGAGGAGATGGCCAATCGCCTGCGGATCAAGATAGGAAGGCTCAACGGTTTGGCTGAAGCAGCGAAGAACGATGTCGAGATCGGGAGTTACTGCACCGTGTTTTCCGCTACTGAAATACTGACGAAGATCCGGGAGAATGTCCCTGTCGAAGATATCGTCAAAGGGATATTCACCTCCGTGATCAAAAGAGCCATGGAGATGGACCCCTTGGACGGGAACATCGTGATGAGCGGGGGAGTGGTAGCCCATAATCCTTATTTTGTCAAAATGTTTACCAGGAGGATAGGGAAGGACATTTTTATTCCGCCCCTTTCCCAATTGACGGGTGCCTTTGGGGCAGCCTTATTTGCGTTAGCATTCGAACCAAGAGGAGGTCAAAATGCTTGATGCGTTGTTTAAACCCAGGTCGGTGGCTATTGTCGGAGCCTCGAACAATCCTTTGAGCATAGGCCATATAGTTATGCAAAACCTGCTGGACCACAATTTTAAGGGTCCCATCTACCCCATCAATCCAAAGTCGAAATACATAAAAAGCTTCAAAGCCTACGCCTCTGTCAGTGAGATCCCCGATGAGGTCGATCTGGTGAACATTTCCATCAAGAACACTCTCGTTCCTTATGTGCTTGAGGACTGTGGGAAAAAAGGAGTGAAATTTGCCATTGTCCACACAGCAGGCTTCAAGGAAGTTGGGGAGGAAGGGCGGCAGCTCGAAAGACAGATCGTTGAGATCGCTCATAAATATGGCATGCGCATCTATGGGCCCAACTCCCAGGGGATCCAGAATTCTGACCCTGAGGTCTCTGTCTATGCCAATTTCACCTTTGTGCCCATGTTCCCAGGAAACATCTCTATAGTGGCTCAAAGCGGAGGTGTTGGAGAGACTCTCAAGATCCATCTTTACCGCATCGGCAAGGGGATCAGGATGTACGCGAGCTTCGGGAACGAGGCCGATGTGAGCATGAATGAGATCATGGATTATTACGGCCAGGACGAGGACACAAAAGTCATTATGACCCACATCGAAACCCTCAAGGATCCTGCCGGATTTCTCGAGGTAGCCAGTCGCGTGACTCCCAAAAAGCCTATTCTTGCCCTTAAAACGGGGAAAACAAGCGAAGGCGCGGTCGCCGTGGCGTCTCACACGGGATCTTTGATGGAACAGGACACTCTCACCGACGTGATCTTCAAAAAAGCTGGAGTTCTCCGTTTCCACTCCCAAGAGGATATGATCAATGCCGCGATTGCATTTTCGAACCAGCCCGTTCCCCCTGGAGACAGGGTCGTCATCGTGACCAACACTGGGGGACCGGCGATTATTGCCGTGGATGAGTGCATTTCCGCAGGGCTTAAGCTGGCCAAACTGAGCGCAAAAACAAAATCAACTTTGAAAAAACTTGTATTCCAGGAGGCTATCGTTTCCAATCCTGTGGATGTTGTGGCCACCGCAGGTACCGAACAATATGGCGGAACAGTAGAGGCACTTCTCAAAGACCCGAACATCGATTCCATTCTGCTTGTTTTTGTCACAGCACCCTTCGTCGATTGTGAAGGGATTGCGAGGAAACTCGGGGAGCTGGGAAAAACTTCAAAAAAGCCGATCATGTGCCAGGTAATGACCATAGAAAAATGGCAGGAGGTCATCCGCTTGATCAGAGCCAGCGATATACCTGTCTACGATTTTGCCGAAACTGCGGCCAGAGCTCTTGCCTCGATGACTCGATATGGACAGATCCAGCGGAGACCGCTGCCAACACATGTAACATTCAGAAAACAAAAGAAAAAAGTAGAAGTTCTCTTAAACAAACATAAGGACAAGGATAGATTCATTCCGCAGGAGGATGTTTTTGATATCTTGAAGAGCTATGGGATTCCGGCCGTTAAAACCATTAACGTCAAGAGAGAAAAGGGCCTGGGAAAAGCAGCTGAGGGGATCGGATATCCGCTCGTTTTAAAGGTGGATGCAGAACGCATTGTCCACAAATCGGATGTGGGCGGAGTAGTGCTCGGGATCAAGGATGAGCCTGCACTTCTGTTTGCCTATAAAAAAATGGCCAAGAAATTTGCCAAATACAAGCCCAGTTTTATTCTTCAGGAACACCTAACAGGCGGGAAAGAGCTCATCCTGGGATCCAAGGGGAATGAAGGCCTGGCGCCCACGGTCATGTTCGGACTCGGCGGTGTTTTTGTCGAGGTGCTCAAGGATGTCGAGTTCAGACTGGCCCCTCTCTCTCGGGAAGACGCCATAGCCATGATCCAGTCGATCAAGGGGTATCCCCTCCTGGAAGGGACGCGAGGGGATAAACCCGCTGATACGGATGCTGTGGTCGACATTCTGCTCCGTCTCTCAGAGCTTGGCACGGATTTTCCACGACTCGATGAAATTGACCTGAATCCTGTTTTTGTTTTCCCCAAAGGCAAGGGGGCCACGGTCGTTGATGCCCGGATAAAGCTCAAACCCTGATTCGGATAACTCCTAGAAAAAAGAAGACGGAAATGAACTGGATCCCGCTAGCGATCGTTATTCTGTACATTGTCCTTCTCTTTGTCATCACATGGTTGACCAGGCGCCTGAGCAGGGGAGGGATGATCGCCTATCTGTTGGCCGGGCGTGGTCTTCCTTATTGGGTCGTGGCACCACTTCTTACAGGTTTGGCCATTGGCGGCGCTTCAACAATCGGCGTAGCTGAGCGAGCCTACAGCTCGGGGATTGCAGCGGGATGGTACAACGCGGCCTGGGCGGCAGGGGCGGTCTTTGTGGGGCTTGTCGCAGCCCGACGCTACCGGAGTTTGGAGATCACCACTCTTCCTGAATTTTTTGAACGTCACTACAATGTGTCCGGCCGCATTGTCGGTGTGATCGGCCAGCTCCTCCTCCAAATCGTCATTACCTCTCTCCAGTACGTGGCGGGCGGAGCCATCCTTTCGTCTCTTCTCCCGGGTGTATTCTCCTTTCAGGCGGGAATGCTTGTCACTGCCGTGGTCTTTGTGGGGATCACTCTCATCGGAGGATTCTGGGCAGCGGGCATAACCAACATCATCAATGTGACTTTGATCTATGTGGGAGTCCTCCTGGGGGCATTCCTGGCTGTGGACAAAGTGGGAGGATTCGGCGAGATGATGGCCAAACTCCCCAGCAGCCATCCCGGTTTTGACCTGGGAGCCATAGGTTGGAGTCTGGTTGTTGCATGGTTTTTAGTCATGTGCACAATGACCTTCTCTGTCCAATCCGTGGTCCAGATCAGTTTCGCCGCCAAAGACCCCCTTTCCGCAAAAAAGGGATTTCTTCTCGGGGGTCTGATCATCCTTCCCGTAGGGTTCGTCAGCGCGATCATCGGGTTGGCCGCTGCCGTGCTTCAACCGGGGATCATTCCCACTGAAGCCTTGCCCCGCACAGTCTTGAGCCTGAGCCCCTTTGTGGCCGGCCTTGTCCTGGCCGGCTTGTGGGCAGCTGACGTTTCCACCGCGTCAGCACTCCTTGTGGGAAGTGCCACTCTCGTAGTGGGAGACTTTGTCAAACGGTTCTTAGCCCCTGACCTAGGGGAAAAAAAGGAGAGATTATTTTCCCGTATATCGATTTTGGTTTTGAGTGCCTTTACATATCTTCTGGCTGTTTCGGTTTCAGGTATTGTGCGGACGCTGCTCATCGGATTGACGTTGACAACCGCCTACACGTTGGTCACTTTGATGACCCTTTTCTGGCCCCAGATTTGCAGACGCTCCCATGCCACGAGCACTTTAATCGTTGCTATGACTGCCCTGGCTCTTTGGTTGATCTTCCCGCAGATCCCTTCTTTTTTCCAGACCATAAACCTTCCCCATCCCATCTTTTTTTGCTGGATCGTGAGCTTAGCGACATTTTTCCTGGTTGCTGTTTTGGATAAGCGCAAGATAAAAATGGCGGAGGAATTATAAACTAAGAAAGCATATTCAAAGCCGTAATGGCACTAATGCTTATTAAGGAATTAATTGATCAGATTGTGTGGTGGAGAAAACCGTGAGAAGGGCTGGACGGGCATAGTACATCTCCCTAGTGGGGATGTGAGGGAAGCCCGGATCCGAGCGAAGTTTCCTCGCTGGGGAAACTGAGCGTGTTTTCGAAACCATACAATCCGATTATTCAGATCGTCATTCATTACGGCTTTGATTATGCCTATAGACAAGGAAACCTTGACAAAATTCTGGATTCTGATTATTGTGGCAAACACCGATGGTTGCTGATGTTTCGAGCGTGTATGTCCAGGTGTCCGTTTTAACTTTTTGGGGAGAGTGAAGCATGGCTAAGACGAAGATGATTTGTCCCTTTTCGGGAAAATTGTGCAAAGAGTGTCCGCAGTACCGAGGACGGCATTATTATCTCTGCTTTGCAAAAAAATACAGAGGATATTTGGGAGACACAGAAGACACGGCTACTCAAGAGAAGCGTCATCTGGGACCTAAAGACGCACATAAGGTCACAGATTCCTATCGATTACCGATACCACCTCCACTCAAACCTAGCCCAACATGGCTTGTATTCAGTGATTTTCCGGAAAGGACGAACAAATGATCAGGGACTTTATCTATCTTAAAGCCAATACAGCAGGTGAAGCGCTCGATCTCATCGACAAACACAAAGAAGACTATAAGGTCATTTGTGGAGGCCAATCCCTGCTCATCCTTATGCGCCAAGGTTTGGTCGCCCCAGAGTATCTTATCGATATAAAAAATGTGAATGAGCTGAACTATATCCGGTTTGATAAAAAGGACGGGCTTAGGATTGGCGCCACAACCACTCACCGGGCTGTCGAATCATCACCCCTTGTTTTGGAGGCCTACCCCGTTCTTGTTAACATGGAAGAGAATCTGGCCTCCATCCAAACCCGCAACTGGGGCACCATAGGAGGAAATCTCTGTCATGGGGATCCTGCAGGAGATCCTGGTCCCGTTTTCATAGCTCTGAATGGATCCGTCAAGATAGGGAGCAAAGGGAAAACGCGAACCCTGTTCCTTGAGGACTTTTTTGTCGATTACTTCGAGACAGCTCTTGAAGAGGGAGAGCTCCTGCTCGAGGTCCATCTGCCCCCCATCCCTCCCCGAACGGCACTTGCGTATGAGAAATTCAACATCATCAAAAATGACCAGGGATTTGTTTCGCTCGCAGCGGCGATCACTCTGGAAAACGATGGGCTCGTCTGCAAGGATGCGCGGATCGTATTAGGCGCTGCCGCTCCGACTCCAATGCGGATCAGGGAAGCCGAAAGACTGTTGATCGGGAAGAAGCTCAGCAAAAGCCTGCTCGAGAAAGCCGGAGAAAAAGCATCCGAGGAAGCTGACCCTGTGGCTGACGTACACGCCAGTGAAGAATACAGAAGGCATTTGGTGAGGTCGTTGACCAAAAAGATGGTGAATAAGGCCTGGGAAGAAGCGAAAACTCTGGCGAAATAAGGAGGATACAGGGTATGGAAAAGCAATTGCTGCGAATAACCGTAAACAACGAACACCATGAGCTATACATCAAGCCCAAGAAGCTGCTCGTTGAAGTCTTGCGGGATGAACTGGGTCTTACGGGCACAAAAAGAGGCTGCAACACCGGTGCATGCTGTGCCTGTACCGTGCTCCTCAACGGAAAAACCGTCAAGTCCTGTTCGGTCCTGGCCATACAGGCAGATGGTTGTGAGATAAGAACGGTTGAGGGTTTGGCAAGTGGAGCCGAGCTCACGCCTCTCCAGAGATCTTTCCTCGACCACGGGGCGTATCAGTGTGGGTTTTGCACCTCCGGAATGTTGATCTCGGCAACAGCTCTTCTCTCAGAAAATCCAACGCCGACATTAGATCAGATCAAAGAGGGACTCCATGGCAATCTCTGTCGATGTACGGGATACAACAGCATCATCCGCGCCGTCCGAGCTGTTGGGGAAGACAAGTACGAGGAGGGCAGCAAATGACAAAATTTAATGTCATCAATACTCCTGTTCACAATGTTGATGGGATCGCCAAGGTCACTGGAAGGGCTGAATACACTTTTGATGTCCGTTTGCCCCAAATGCTTCATGGGAAGATCTTGAGGAGCCCCTATCCCCATGCCAAGATCCTCAATATCGACACGACCCAGGCAGAAGCTCTGCCTGGCGTGAAGGCTGTGGTTACGGGCAAGGACACCCTGGGAGTGAAACAGGGGATCTGGCGGCGCTATAAAGAGCTCTGTGATGAGGAGATCCTTGCCAGGGACAGAGTCCGATATATCGGGGAGCCAGTGGCTGCCGTAGCCGCCGTCGATGAAGACACGGCAGAGGAAGCGCTTGACATGATAGAGGTGGAATACGAACCTCTCCCAGCAGTCTTTGAGCCGCTTGAAGCCATAAAAGAAGGTGCTCCTCTGCTCCATGAGAATGCGGAACGCAACATCAATGTGACACGGCACATAGAATGGGGAGATATGGATGAGGCATTCAAACAAGCGGATTATGTGCGTGAAGATTGGTTTCGGTGTTCATCCCAGGCTCATGTGTGCATGGAGACACACTGTGCTGTGGCCAGTTATACTCCTGAAGGAAAGCTTACTGTGTGGACATCCACGCAATCCCACTATTACATAAAAGTTTTGTTGTCTGATGTGCTGGGACTAAAAGAAAATGATATCCGCGTGATTTCCCGATACACAGGCGGCGGATTCGGAAGCAAGTTTGAGCTGGATTCTGCACAGTTTTGCAGCTCTGTCCTTTCTATGAAACTCTGCAAGCCGGTCAAGATCGTTCTCAGCCGCGAAGAGGAATTTATGGCCACGAAACGCCGCACGCCCATGTTCTATTATTTGCGAAGCGGTGTCAAAAAGGATGGGACTTTTTTAGCGAAGGAATGCAGGGTTTTCACAGAAGGAGGGGCCTACACAGCCATGGGAGCCACCGCCCTTTATCTGACCGGATTTTTTCAGGCCTTTCCCTATGTGTGGCCGAGTTATAGGTATGATGGATACAGAGTCTACACAAATACGCCTCCCACCTCGGCGATGAGGGGATTTGGAGCGCCTCAGGCTACCTTCTGTGCAGAAATGCAGATCGAGCTGATAGCCAGAGAGGTCGGTGTCGACCGGATCGACATCCGTCGCAAGAATGCGATGTATGCGGGCTATGAAGTTCCCGGACAGGCCACGATCCAGAGCTGTGGCCTTATTGAATGTCTCGACAGGGTAGAGGATTGGATCAAAGACAGAGGTACACTGCCTCCCTATCATGGCATAGGCATTGCTGCCTATGGTTTTATGTCAGGAGGAATCTTCAACTGGTTCAACACCCCTTATGCGTTTTCCTCATCAGTTATCCAGGTGAACGTAGATGGAAAAGTGGACCTCTTCATCGGATCACAGGATATGGGGCAGGGGTCTAACACCACCATGTCCATGATTTGTGCGGAAGAGCTGGGTGTTCGCGTCGAGGATATCCGGCTCCACATGGGTGACACCGATAAGTGTCCGGTGGACCTGGGAGCTTGGGGCAGCCGAGAGACGCTCATGCAGGGGAATGCTGTCAAGATGGCAGCCGCTGATGCCAAGAGACAAATCCTCGAGTATGCGGCAGCCAAGATGTCGCCGAACATTGTCTATGACCTGGATATCAAGGACCGGTGGATTCATCTGATCGCGCGGCCTGAGCGGGGGCTTTCCTATTTTGATATGGTCAAGGAGGCCATCCGTGGCAAGGATGGCCAGCCCATCGTGGCCAGAGGGCACTATACGCCCCACCGAAAAGGCATGATCTCTCCCGCATACAGCTTCGGTGTGCAGGCTGTAGAAGCCGCTGTTGACCCGGAGACTGGAAAAGTGTCGCTCAAGAACTGTGTGACCGCGCATGATTGCGGACAGGTCATCAATCCGCTCGGCGTTCAGGGCCAGCTCGAAGGCGCCATTGCCATGGCTGCAGGGTACGGATTTACCGAAGACTTGCCTATGGATGAAGGAAAGATACTGAACCCGAATCTGGTGGATTACAAGATCCTCAGGACAACGGAAATGCCGGAAACAACGGTGGTGGAAGTAGAGACTTACGAGCCGGAAGGTCCTTTTGGAGCCAAAGAAGCAGGGGAGGGGCTTACAAATCCCACAGCAGGAGCATTGGGGAATGCCGTGTTCCAGGCGACCGGTGCCAGTATTAAGGAACTTCCCATCACACCGGAGAAAGTTCTCAATGCCCTCAGAGAGAAAGATAAAACAAAAAAATGAAAAATAGAAGAGGCAGCCTGGATTATTCACGAGTTGAATGGTAGGTCGGATCAGCGCCCAAAGAGAAAAAATATCGATTATAAAATGAAGTCTATGAAAAGGGGATGGTCAGGTTTTTTATAGGATGAATAAAGTGAATTATTGATATTGTTTTTGTTGTAACAAGTATCGACATTTTAGATGAATGATTCAGGAAAAATTAAGGAGTGAACAAAGTGCCCTATAAATGTCCGACATGCGGAAAGATGTGGCCCGATACTTTAGAGCTGGCGCGCCATATATTTGGAACCGGAGATCAAGCCCACAAAGATTGGGTGAATTCCAAAGGTTATAACTTCATTGAGCTCTTACTCATCCAAACCATGGAACCTGGAAACAAAGGCTATAAAACTCTGGCAGACCTGCTGGAAAAGGAAGCGGAAAAAGTCGATTAGAAATTTCCGGTCCGATGGTAAAAAGCCGGTTGAGGTCTTGATAATCTTGTATGAAAAGTGAGTAGGGATTTTTTGGACTTTATAGAAAGACGGAGGACATTGTGATTATCGAAGGAACGTTTACGGTGAAGGCTCCAATACAGGACCTGTGGGATACGCTGATGGAGCCGGAAACTCTGCGTGAATGTGTGCCTGGCGCAGAGAAGATCGAACTCATCGACGCCAATACGTATGACTGCGTGGTCAAACAGAAGGTGGGCCCGATCAAGGTCCGGTTCAAATTCAAGAATAAACTTGTGAATATCCAACCTCCCACACATGTGGAGATGGAAGGGGAGGGAGAGGACATCGGCAAAGCCGGGCGATTCACCCAGAGGACCCGTATAGATCTCATAGAAAAAGAAGGCGGCGAAGTGGAGATCGCCTATTCCTGCAATGCCAACATCGTTGGAAAACTGGCCATTTTCGGCGATAGGATCATGAGGGCCAAAGCAAAAACAGTCGAGGCAGAGTTCAGAGAGGCTCTAAGTCAGAAACTCAATGCCCTGTCGAGCGGTTGATGTTTTGCGAGGAAGACGCTAAGGCCTCGCACTCCCTGGCTGTCTGTTTTTCCCTCAGTACGATTGAAATAATTTTATGAATTCTGTATTCTGACTTCTGAATTTGAACACATAAGGAGGAGCTATGGGAATAGACTGGCTGAAAAAAGACAACGAAATCAAAGACCATTTATTGTGGCATGACGAACATTGGGGCACAGAGCCACCCTGCACGATGTATGAGAAGAAGCCTGTTCTTGATGCGAAGGGCGGTGCTGTTGATGGCCTTTACACTGCCTGGGTCACCCTCAATAATCCGGAACAGTACAACTCTTACAGCACAGAAATGGTGAAAGGTGTTATCGCAGGATTCCAGAACGCATCCCTGGACCGGAGTGTTGTTGCTGTCGTTTTTACCGCTGTGGGCGACCGGGCGTTCTGTACGGGCGGGAACACCAAAGAGTATGCGGAGTATTACTCCGGAAGGCCCAACGAGTACGGAGAATATATGGATCTTTTCAACGGAATGGTGGATTCCATCTTGATGTGCAAAAAACCTACAATATGCCGGGTGAATGGGATGCGGGTGGCTGGAGGACAGGAGATCGGCATGGCCTGTGATATCGCGGTTTCTGCAGATACCGCGATCTTCGGCCAGGCGGGGCCGCGGCATGGATCGGCTCCCGATGGGGGGTCTTCGGATTTCCTTCCCTGGTTTTTAAGCATCGAGGATGCCATTTGGAATTGTGTCTCCTGTGAGTTGTGGAGCGCCTACAAGATGAAGAGGCTGGGTTTGATCACCAAGGTCACCCCGGTCATTAAAGAGAAGGATCAATTCATCCGGAACCCTGCAGTGATTGTCGATAAATACATCGACGACGGTGAGATTGTCTACGGGGAGTTTGTCAGGGGCGAAGAGGGGAAGAAGGCGAGGGAGTTCCTCAAGGCTGCAACCATCGATTTTGAGCTGTTGGATAAAGCCGTCAACGAAATCGTCTGGAAATTCACCAACCTGTTTCCCGGATGTCTTATCAAATCTCTAGACAGTGTGCGAGCCAAGAAGAAATTTTTCTGGGATATGGCGAAGAACTACAATCGTCACTGGTTGGCTGTTAATATGGCCACGGAAGCTTTTCTGGGATTCAACGCCTTTAATATGAAAAAAGCAACGGGCAAAGATGTGATCGACTTCGTGAAGTACAGGCAGTTGATCGCTGAGGGCAAAACCATTGATGATGCTTTTATGGAAGCCGTTCTGCCAAAACCGACCGAGTAGGCATAAAACACAATCGAAAAGCCAAGTTTTTTAGTGAATAGAGAGTCGCGTATGGTGCATGGTGTTGTCCCGTTTTTGAGCATTCCGTTTTTTTGTCAACAAAGATTTTGGATGGCACCACCATGAAACACCCAGATTTTAGGAGGAAACGATGGATTTAGAGGGAAAGGTTGCCCTGGTCAGCGGTGGAAGCATGGGCATCGGCACATCCATTTGTCTGGATTTAGCCCGGAATGGGGCAGATGTGGCCTTGACGTACCGCAAACATGGCGATGAGGCCGAAGCTATTGCCGAACAGATCAGAGGCATGGGCCGGAAGGCGGTGGCATACAAAGTGGATGTCTCTGATTTTGAGGCCGCTCAGAAGCTGGTGAGTGATGTGATCGATGAATTCGGACATCTGGATATCCTTGTGAACAATGCAGGTATGAACTGGGATGGTGTCATCTGGAAGATGACTGAAGAGCAGTGGGATACGGTGATGAGCGTTGACCTGAAAGGGACCTTCAATTTTATAAGGGCGGTTTCTCCCGTTTTTAGGGAGATGAAATCGGGAAAAATTGTGAATATCACTTCTATTAACGGAATGAGAGGAAGGTTTGGACAGTCCAATTATGCAGCTGCTAAAGCAGGAGCCATCGCTTTAACCAAAACTGTAGCCAAAGAACTGGGGCGATCAAGAGTGAACGTCAATGCCGTGGCTCCCGGCCTGATAGAAACGGATATGATTGCCAGTATGCCAGAAGATTTTAAGGATAGGTCAAAGGCAGAGACCGTTTTTAATGCTTTGGGAAAGCCCGAGGATGTGGCCTATTTGGTAACTTTCCTCTGTAGCGAAAAATCCCGTCACATCACCGGTGAGGTCATCAAGGTGGACGGCGGACAGTACATCTAAGGAGAAGATTCTATGAGTAAAGTAGGGATCATCGGAGTGGGGCAGAGCGGTTTTATCAGAGGATACCCTGGTTCGATAAGAGAATTGGCCTTCGAAGGATTCAAGGAGGCCATGGAAGATGCGCAGATCTCTGTGGCTGATATCGACGCATCCATAATCTGTTCTGCACCGGAGTACGACAAACAACGCTCGCCCTCGGGTGTGTTTGCCGAATATCTCGGTCTCATCCCCCAGCCCACCTTCTATCTGGAGAGCTTGTGCTCATCGACCAGCATGGGGTTGCGGATGGCCTATTCCCTGGTCAAATCCGGGCTTCATGATGTGGTGGCTGTACTCGGATTCCAGAAGATGTCCGAGATCTCTTCAGCAGAGTCTCAAGAGAGGATGGGCCGGGGAGCGGACATCCAGTGGGAGAGTCCATTCGGCACGATGATGCCCGCGTATTACGCCATGTTTGCCCAGGCCCACATGGAAAAATATGGGACGACCCTCGAGGACCTGGCTCTGGTCCGTGTGAAATCCGCCACATACGGTCAGGTGAATGACAAAGCCCTGTTCCGCAAGCCGGTGGCTGCAGAGATGTTCACAGACCCGGAGCATTTCATGTCCGGTCCTGTTTCAAGCCCACTCCGCGTTGGCGATTGCTGTGCCAACGCTGATGGAAGTTCGTGCCTCATAGTGGCCAGTGAGGCAAAAGCTAAAGCGTTCAGCAAGAAGCCTGTTTGGATCTTAGGTCTGGGTGCTGCTTCAGCCAGTGTCAATATGTCCGGAAGAGACCAGTTCACTGGATTGGCTGTGGCACAACAGGCCTCAGAACAGGCTTACAAAATGGCGGGTGTGACGCCCAAAGACATCGATGTGGCCGAAGTTCATGATTGTTTCACGATATCGGAAATTTTGGCATATGAGGATCTCGGTTTTGCCGAATCCGGTGAAGGTAAAGACTTGATAAGAAGCAAGGAAACATACAAAGAGGGCCGTATTCCTGTCAACGTGGACGGCGGTTTGCTCTCCAAAGGCCATCCGATCGGCGCCACAGGAGGATCGCAGATCCGGACGATCGTCCTGGAGCTTAGGGGGAAGGCCGGCGAGATGCAGGTCAAGGATCCAGAGATTGGCCTGGTTCACAACATCGGCGGTGTGGGCCTTTACGGTGTTGTCACAATCCTGGGGAGGTAAACCAATGAGTGAGACAAAGAAAAAAGAGATCGATGATAGGTTCAAAAAGTTCGGAACCGTGAGCTACACTTCTGTCACGAAAGTCAATGATTTCATCACCTACCTAGAAGAAGGGAAGGTGATGGGAACCCGCTGTTCGGATTGTGGCTTGATGTTTTTCCCTCCAAGGGCTCAATGCTACAAGTGTCTTTCCAGCAATATGGAATGGTTTGAGGTTGCTGGAACGGGTAAGCTCATCACGTACAGCAAATTGAAATATGCCCCCATCGGGTTCGACAACGATCTCCCTTATTATATTGCTGTTTTAGATTATGGGGACTATAAAGTCTTCGGCAGGATCGCCGGGGATTTGCCGGAAGAAGAGCTCGAATTGGGTATGGCTATGAAAACCATGGCAAACACGCTACCCAACGGGCAGTTAAATTATCTATTTGAAAAAGCCTAAAAGCTTCGATAAAAAAAAGCGGGTTGGATTTCCGCTAATAGAGCGATTATCCAACCCGCGGCTTGAAATCCTGAACCTAAGGTCAATAACCTGATTGATCGGAGCGTTGATCATAATCAGCTGTTGAGGATAGCCTCCACTTCTTCTTTATCAACGTCCGTGATATAGGGGATTCCGCTGATTCGAGTAGCATCCTGAGTTAAAGATGCGATATCATCTCGTGTGATGTACTCCAACGCGAATTTCCTGTTTCCTGCCATGAGCTGGCGCAGTCCTTGGTTAAGCCGTTTGAAATAACTGTAAACGCCGAGGGCGCCTGTCGGAAGTTCGTCAAATTTTTCTCCATATTTGTTCTTTAGCTCGGAAGCCGTGACAAAGATCTCTTCGACCTTGTTTCCAAAGCGTTCCACATAGACAGGAATCTGATCCTCTTTAATTCTCTTGCCAATGGTTTTTCCAACCATAGCCGCAGCAAGGGGAGACCGTGCCATACCGACGGCCTTGAAATAAGGAGATCCTAGTGCGAGAGCTTTGTATATCTGGTCTTCGAAGGTTATGCCTCCGGCAGCGCAGACATCGGGAATGAACTCTCCCTTTTCATCAAGCTTGCGGAGATATTCATAGAGCAGGGACCATAACTCAACGCTTGGGATTCCCCATTCGTTCATCATCCGCCACGGGCTCATTCCTGTTCCTCCGCCAGCTCCGTCAACAGTCAGCAGGTCAAGCTTGGCCTTTGAGGCATATTTCACGGCACGGGCAAGGTCTACGGGCCTGTAGGCACCCGTCTTCAGAAAGACATACTTGGCTCCCGCTTTCCTGAGCTCTTCCACTCTGCCCATGAACGACTCTTCTTCGACCATGCCCAGTCTTGAATGTCTTTCGAATTCTTTAAAGCTGCCATGTTCGAATGCTTTGATAACATTTGGATCTTCTGGATTGGGAAGTACGATATAGCCACGTTTGTAGAGCTCCTGGGCTTTTTTGAGGTTTTTGATCTTAACTTCTCCTCCGATGTCCTTGGCGCCCTGCCCCCACTTAAGCTCAACGGCTTCAACTCCTAATTTTTCGATGACATACTCCTGCACGCCCAGCCGCGTGTCTTCTACATTAGCCTGAACAGCAATAGTCCCATATCCATCCTGCCAATCTTGAAAGAGCTTGACACGTCTTTCCATGTCGGGAGAACGGAAGATTCGTCCGTTTTTGATTTCAGATTCTTCGTCCATGGCGCAAACGTTCTCTCCGATGGTGGAGATGACACCCGAGATGGCAGCGCCGATTGCCAGACCTTCCCAGTTCTGCTTGGCCACGTTGGTGGAGCCCATTCCGGGGATAACAAAGGGAACTTTCAACTTGATGCTCTTGTCGACGCCGAGAGCGGTTTCCACATTCACCTTTTCGAAAGTGGCCACGTCGGAATCCGCAGCAACGCCAACTGCCCCTGCAGCTGTTCCTAAGATCGTGAAATGGGACAGATCGACAGGATATTCTTTTTCGGATGCAGCGGTTATGATCCCGAATGGCTGAGGATAAAGAACTTCAGGTCCGCGATAGGCAGATTTGCCGATCTCGCACATCCCGATACAGCCATCCACGCAGGTCACGCACATCCCGCTGAAAGGGCTGACTGAACCTTCTGTTCTGTTTTTGGTTAGAGTAGCAGCACTTCTGTTGAGTTTTGTATAAGACATTAAAATAACCTCCTTATGGACACATTTGGTTTTGTATGAAAATAAGTAAGATCATCCTGTTTTCTTACTTTCATCGGTTTATTTTGATCCTGCTTCCTGCTCAGTGGATTCCTCCTCAGAGGGCCTGACACATGTGCCACATCGGCCAACATCATACATCCAGCATGTTGCTTCATCATAAACGTCCACACAGGTGGGTTCCAGCTGCAGGCAGGCGTTGCAAACGGGGTCCTCGGCGTTAGGGCCTTGACATCTGGCCTGACACGCCGGGCAGATATACATGCACCCGCCGCATTCCCGGCAGACTTTGGATTTGGCATCAAAAGGCGTTGAGATCTTGCGTTTGTAGCCGCGATTTTGGAAACCGATGGCCTTTCCGTCCATCTGTTCGGCACACATCCGGACACACAGTCCGCAGAGGATGCATTCCTCGTTGCGGACGTCGAAACGCATCTGTGTGACGTTAAATTTTGAAGCCAGGTCCTGGATCACCTTCGAGCCTGGAGCGACAGACAGCATCAGCTCGATCATCATTTTTCGAGCTTTGATGGCTCTTTTGGTATCGGTATGGACATTGAGACCCTCTTCACAAGGATAGGTGCAGGAACTGACGAGCCTTGTGTTTGGAGCATGCCCGACCTCGACCAAACACAGACGACAGCCACCGAAATTGCTGAGACCGGGGTTGTAGCAAAGCGTCGGAATCTCGAGGCCATAAAATTCACAGGCATCGCGAATGGTCCAGCCCTCTTCGGCTTGAACCTCCAAGTTGTTTATGAACATTTTGATCATAGTTCCCTCACTCCACTTTGATGGCATCGAAGTTACAGGCCTCAAAACAGGCCCCACACTTGATGCATTTCTCTTTATTGATGATATGGACCTCTTTCAGCTCACCGCTGACTGCATCGCTCGGACAGACTTTCTTGCAGGCCAGACACCCCGTGCAGTTTTCGGGGATGACGCTGTATGTGATGAGCTCTTTACACACACCCGCTGGACATTTTTTGTCACGGATATGGCTGATGTATTCATCCCTGAAGTAACGCAGTGTGGACAGGACCGGATTGGCCGCAGTCTGACCCAGTCCGCACAGGGATGCATCTTTCACAGCTTCCGCCAGTTCTTCGAGAAGGTCTAAGTCAGCCATCTTTCCGCGACCCCCACTGATTTTGTTGACGATCTCCCACATTCTCTGCGTACCTTCCCGGCAAGATATGCACTTGCCGCAGCTTTCATCACGGAGGAAATTCAAAAAATATTTGGCGACATCCACCATACAGGTATTTTCGTCCATGACGATCATGCCGCCAGAGCCCATGATAGAACCAGCCTGAGTAAGGCTCTCATAGTCGATGGGCAGATCAAGCTTCTCTTTGGGGAGGCATCCTCCGCTGGGTCCGCCGGTCTGGACGGCTTTAAAGTCTTTCCCCTCTGGAATGCCGCCTCCTATGTCAAAGATCACTTCCCGCAAAGTGATCCCCATCGGGACTTCGACGAGTCCGGTGTTGTTGATCTTGCCCACAAGAGAAAAGATCTTTGTTCCCTTGCTGCCGTTGGTCCCGATTTTTGAGTACCAATCAGCTCCTCTATTGATGATGAGGGGAACATTGCCCCATGTCTCCACATTGTTGATGTTCGTGGGCTTTTTCCACAATCCTTTTACTGCAGGAAAGGGCGGACGTTGACGGGGAATACCCACACCCCCCTCGATCGAAGCGATCATGGCTGTTTCCTCTCCGCAGACAAAAGCGCCAGCTCCTCTGGAAATCCGGACCTTGAAGTTGAATCCAGACCCCAGGATGTTCTCACCCAGGAGACCGTGAGCTTCTGCCTCTTGGATGGCAACATTGATGTGCTTGAGCGCTACGGGGTACTCGTCTCGGATGTAGATGTATCCTTCGTCAGCTCCGATGGCATAGGCTCCGATCATCATTCCTTCCAGAACCCGATGGGGATTTCCCTCCATCAGGCTTCGGTCCATATAAGCGCCCGGGTCTCCTTCATCCGCATTGCAGATGATGTATTTTTTATCACCCTTCGCCTTCCTGGAAAAGGCCCATTTATTCCCTGTGAGGAAGCCTGCCCCGCCTCTGCCGCGAAGTCCGGATCTTTTGACTTCGTCGATCACTTCTTCCGGAGACATCTCTTGAAGTGTTTTTACGAGAGCGCTATATCCTCCCACAGCAAAATAATCATCGATGTTGAGGGGTTCGATGTATTCGTTATCCCCGAGCACGTTCCTCATCTGCTTTTTATAGAATCCGATCTCCGGGCCAGTCGATTTGAGTTCTCCTGTGTCGTGTTCTTTGTAGAGCAGCCTATCGATGACCGTATCATTGATCACAGTTTGCTGAATAATGTCCTCTGCATCCTTGGGCTGAACATTCTGATAAAACAAATTGTTCGGGTGGATGATGATGTTCGGCTCAGCCTCACAGAAACCATGGCAGCCGGTGACCTTTACGATGACCCTGTCTTCCAGTTTTTTATCCTTAATCGTTCTCTCCAGGGCTTCGACGACCTTCAGGGAACCCCGGGCTTGACCGCACGTCCCGGCAGAGACTGTAAGGACGGTGTGCTTCTCTTTTTCTTTTCTTAAGGACTCTTGTTTTATTTTTTGTTTCAGATCTTCGAAAGATTTCAATTTTATATCAGTCATTGATCTTCTCTTTTTTTTCAAGCATCTTCACGATCTTTCCCGCATTTCGTATGCTGGTCTGGGCGTGGTATTCACCGTCGACCACGACCACCGGACCTATGGCGCAACACCCGAGGCAGGCGACGGAGTCCAAACTGTATTTGCCGTCCTCCCGTGTGTGGCCTGTTTGGATTTTGAGGTTCCGCTCGAACTCTTCAAGAATTTTCGGGGCACCTCTTACATGACAAGCTGTCCCCATACAAACAGTGATTTGATGTTCGCCCTTTGGTTCCAGGCTGAATGCATTGTAGAACGATGCCACGGAGATGATGTCTATCAGGGGAACATCCAAGGCCTGAGAGACCATGTTGAGAGCTACGGGTGGAAGGTAATTGTATTTGGACTGGAAATCTTGAAGGATGGGGATCAGAGATCGTTTTTCCTGGGGATGTTTTAGGATGATATCTTCGAATTCTGTTTGATCATGAAGCATGATGATCTCCAAATTTATAATTTCAATGTATTTCGAGTTCCCATAGAAATTTTCGGGCTAAGGGTTACATTCCCTTTAGAGCAGAAAGCTTGTGGATTTAGCGAATTATGATTGCTCCTTTGGAGAATTTATTAATCGATTCAGTTATTATTATAAAGTAAAAATATGACCTTGATTTATAGCAGATGCGTTGTCACTCTGTCAAGGAATAACACAAGAAAAAAATAATTCTGCAACTTTAGGCAAAAAGCTGAAATCGCTCCTAAATTGTATGCTCTTTTTATTGAGAAGTTTCGTATTCAAGGGATTTTGCTTTATTATTGCTAGTTATTTTTGGATTTTTTAACAAGAGAGAGAATGCATTCCCATTTGCGTTGGTACCAATTTTTTAAATCAAAAAAAACGGGACAGACAGAGTATCCATCTGTCCCGAAGCGAATCGCAACTTTTCATTCGAACAGCTGGTCGGACTTTTCAGTTTGAACAGCTCTAAAGATTCGAGTGGAGCTTTGTATGCGTACCGATGTTAAACCAGGCCCTGATCCAACATCGCGTCTGCAACCTTGAGAAAGCCGCCGATGTTGGCTCCATTGACATAATTGCCGGGAGTTCCATAAGTTTCAGCCGCTTCCACACAAGTTTTATGGATGCTCTTCATGATCCCGTGAAGCCGCTCATCCACTTCTTCTCTGGTCCAGTTGAGACGGAGGCTGTTCTGGGACATCTCGAGACCTGACACAGCGACTCCCCCCGCATTTGCGGCTTTTCCCGGTCCGTAAAGGATTTTTGCATCAATGAACAGGTTAACGCCCTCCGGTGTGGTGGGCATGTTGGCGCCTTCGGATACGACATAGACGCCATTATCGAGGAGATTCTGAGCGTCCTTGGCATTGATCTCGTTCTGAGTGGCGCTGGGAAATGCACAGTCTGCTTTGTGATTCCACAGGGGGTTGTGATCCAGACTGGGATCAAAAGGTGTATAAGTGACACCCTTGTACTTTTCGGCGTATTCTTTGATTCTTCCCCTGCGAACATTCTTCAAATCCATGACGTAGGTCAATTTATCAGCATGAATTCCCTCAGGATCAAAGACATATCCGCTCGAATCGGACAGAGTGACGCATTTGCCTCCGAACTGATTGAGTTTTTCCACGGTATACTGAGCGACATTTCCGCTACCCGAAACGAGGCATGTCTTTCCTTCGAGTGTTTCTGACCTCGTTCCGAGCATCTCAGATGCAAAATAGACAGCACCATATCCAGTGGCTTCTGGACGGATCAATGAGCCGCCCCAGTTCAATCCTTTGCCCGTCAAGACACCCGTGAATTCGTTTCTCAATTTTCTGTACTGGCCGAACAAGAAACCGATCTCCCGACCTCCGACACCGATGTCTCCTGCGGGAACATCTGTATCCGGCCCGATATGCCTGAAGAGTTCACTCATAAAGGCTTGACAGAACCGCATCACTTCATTGTCACTCTTCCCCTTAGGATCGAAGTCGGCGCCGCCTTTTCCTCCTCCCATGGGAAGAGTTGTCAGGCTGTTCTTGAAAACCTGCTCGAAGGCCAGAAACTTGAGGATACCTAGATTCACCGTGGGGTGGAAGCGCAATCCCCCTTTGTACGGGCCGATAGCACTGTTCATTTCAATCCTGAATCCGCGGTTGACATGCACTCCTCCATTGTCATCCATCCAGGGTACCCGAAAGATGATGAGCCTTTCGGGCTCAATGATCCTTTCGAGTATTTTCGCTTTACGATATTCTGGATGACGTTCCATAACTAATGCGAGGGATTCAACTACTTCTTCGACCGCTTGGAGGAACTCTGGTTGGTCAGGATTTTTAGCTTTGACATTAGACATTAAATCAGATACATAATCAGGCATAAATACACTCCTTCACCGAATAAATTTCCTGCCCTCACAATAAATATCTATTCTCTATATGATGGCATGGATTATTAAAATAGAGCTTTTTATATCAGAACTTAATGAACTCTGTCAAGTATTCTAACAGCCGAACAGTGTCTTGTTAAATTTGGCCAAGAAGCTGTTATCTCTCCTGTGTATAACTTCTTTGTTCTTGGGGATTACTTATACTTAAGATTTCCGTTTAGCGTGATTGCTGCTTTCGTAAATAGGGATCCACTTCTCCACGGCGTTAGAGAGTGACTTTATAAGGGCAGATCCAGTTCCGTGAATAGGGCGTAACTCCTCTGCAAGCTCGGAATATCCCTTGCGATCCAACCAGGACGAAAAGACATCCTTATCAGAAAGTTTCTGTATTTCACTCTGCTCGGCAATTTCAAAAAGATGCCGGAG
>Ga0307425_1000282_pt1 | contig 32157 bp, 22 predicted proteins | sample SalMarWE160330MG_FD_202152 | JGI IMG/M metagenome (GOLD analysis project Ga0307425, IMG submission 202152) | Salt marsh sediment microbial communities from the Plum Island Ecosystem LTER, Massachusetts, United States - WE1603-30 | ecosystem: Environmental > Aquatic > Marine > Intertidal zone >...
CTTGGGATAAACATTCTCTCCACCCGTGATGATCATGTCTTTGAGCCGGTCAACAATATAAAGATAGCCGTCCGCGTCAAATCGACCGATATCCCCGGAACGAAACCAGCCTTTTTCCCAGAATGTGGCCCGCGTTGCCTCGGGATTGTTCAAATATCCCTTCATGATATTCCGCCCCCGGGCGCAGATCTCACCCTCCACACCCGTTTCAAGCTCATGGCCCTGCTGATTTCTTATTTGAATTTCCACCCCAGGTGCCGCGGTGCCCACCGAACCAATGACATGGCGGTAGTAATGGTTATAGGTAACAACCGGGGCGGCTTCAGTCATCCCGTAGCCCTCGTAAATTTTCAGCCCGGTTTGCTCTTTCCATCGGTGAACGGTTTCCGCTGCCATGCTGGCCGCAGCAGAAAAGCAATACCGGACTTTGCCGAGCTTGTCCTTAAGCCGCTTAAGACTTAAAAATCTGGAATATATTGTTGGTACCGCGAAGAGTTTCGTTACTCTTCGCTCTGCCATTAGCCACAGGATTCTATCCATATCAAAGACCGGCAGCATCTCCAGGCAGCCTCCGCTTAAAATCGTAGCATTCATGATATGCATCTGGCCAAAGACATGATTGAACGGCAAAAAACACAGGGCCCGGTCTTTATTCGAGGAGCGTTCATTGAAAACAACATTCTGGATGGAAACATTGACGTTTTCGTGGCTGAGCATGACGCCCTTCGGTGTACCGGTAGTGCCTCCGGTATAAAGAACAGTCGCAATGTCTTCCCGATCCCTGTCCAGTGCCTTGAATGTCCTGCTGCCGAGTTTTAACAGTCTGTTCATATCCAGATCGCTACCGGGACAGATGACCGTTTCTATCCCCCCACTCCCTCTGAATCCATCCAGACAATTGAGCTTATCGTCCGAGGCATAGATTATCCGTGGCTGGCAATGGTTCAGCAGCAAAGAAAGCTCGTCATCGCTCAGCAGGTTGGACAGGGTCACTGCAACCGCACCGGCCTTGAGCACTCCGAAATAAAAAGCAACCCAATCGCCGCAATTGGGTGCGCAGATCCCAATAAACTCTCCCGGTTGGATACCAAGGCCGATAAGAGCTGTTGCCACCCGGTTCACCTTTTCGTTCAGCATGCCGTAACTTGTCTGCGAGTCGCCTTCACTTAAGACCGGCCTGCCGGGAAAGAAAAACGATGCCCATTCCAGATTTGTGGCAATATTCATTGTACGATTTCCTGGTCCGCGTTTTGAAAATATTTCTTCAACATTCAGAATGTACTACGTATAAGGATGATAGTGAAAATCAAGGGAAAGTCAAAGAGAATCTCTCCTACCGATTTTTTTTACCACCGGATATAAACTGACCAAAGAGCGGGTAAAAAGCCTTAAAAAAGCAACCCTTGAAATTTTAGAAGAATGCCCTTCTTATAATGAAGAAAGGCTGCCTGAGTTTTATAGGAGAATGGGATTTCCGGATTCTAAAAATTGAAGAAGAGAACGGGGTAGTGTTTTTTCCACGTTTTGATACTCCTTTCTGAAACGTAAGGCTCAGATGCGCCATTTTTAACTTGCATATACTAAAGTTCCGATATATAATAGTGCTTAAAGATACGGTTTTGCTATCAGTATGATTCAGAAATTCAGCTATCTCCGCTCAAAACAGCTTTTTTTCATCTGATTTGCCTTTCACTATTTTTTCGTATGTTTTGGAAGAAGTCCGGGAACTTATCAGGACAAATGTAAGCGTGATGAAAAGGAGTCTGCTTATTGATGTTCGAGAACATTTTTGCGATTGTTTTTTAGCATAAGACAAGGACCGAGATAGCTTGATTAGACCGGCTTAACAACTACACACAAAGGAAAAGAACGAGAATGGAAGAGTCACAAAGGGCTAAGATTGAAGCCAAATTGAAGAGGATGATCAAACTTCAAACCCAATCACAGAAAGAAAATAAACGTGTCAAAAACATCCCTTACAGTACTAAGGTGATTCGTCGCCGAAAAGGCTCGCCTGATAAACACATCATGTAAGGGCTCACTCAAGAATAACTTCACATTTTCACATCTCAGATCGAGGCCATCTTCAGCTGCTGCTCAATCGTGAAGTCCTCGAAATAGTTCACTATTCCTGTGGCTTCACTCAATCGCAGCAACTAAATTTGGCCTAAATCTGAGCGTCAATTCTGCTAACTTATTTTTGAGTAAGCCCTAAGATCCCCGGCAAGAAAAGGCAAAAGACTCATTCGGATACGAGTGTGCTTTCGGGGCTCGGGACAAGTACCACAATGAATCCTATCCGACAGATTGCATTTGGCTATTCAACAAAATGTAATATCAGGTGCGGGCATTGTGTCGCCTCCGATGATTCGATCCCACACGGAAAAATGACTCTCGAAAGGGCCATGGCAATTATCGAACAAATGGCCCGATGCAACGTGACAGGCATCAGTTTCACCGCCGGAGAACCCCTTATATTTTTTGAAGATATGACCCGTCTTGTCAAGCTGTGCCATGAGAAGGAGATCTATTCAAGGGTCGTCACGAATTCCTTTTGGGCAAAGACTTCGGAGCATGCCGATGCTACGGTTTCAGCGCTTACACGGAGCGGCTTGTCACAATTGAGGCTGAGCTTCAGCCGTTGGCACCAAGAACATATCCGTCGTGAAAATGTGGTCAACGCGGCCAATAGTTGTCAAAAACATGGGCTTGATTACTTCATCTCTTTTGTCACTGATTTTTCAAGACAAGATGATTCTCTCGAACAATTTCTTCGAGATAACCAGCTGAAGTTTTTTCCTGAGCCTGTCATATATTTAGGACGAGCAAAAGGATTTGACCCGCCAAGAATTTTGACCGATTACCACTCAAATACCTGTAACATGAATCCATACCTCTCTCCTGAGCTCGATATGTTTGCCTGTTGTGATGGGGGAGACCAATTTAAAGAAACAGGCTTTTTTCATCTCGGTAATCTGATGGATTATGGCATTGACGAGCTGTTCAAGAGAAAAGAGAACAATATCTTATTTCATCTCATTAGAACCATGGGATTGACAAACATCGCGTCCTATTTGGGACTCAAGGCAAACGAAATTGTTCAATATAGGAAGTGCGAGCTGTGCGAGAAATGTTTTAATTCCACAGAGAACTTAAACATCCTTGAAAAAGCGGCAACATCTGATCTATTAAACTGGAAGAGGTAGGCTCGGCCGGAACCAGATGTTAAAATGAAACGTCCTTCATCACTAAAATCTCTGGTTTTTTTCAAGATAATTGTCGAGATTTGTTTTTCGCCTCATAAAGAATTTCCCCTGTTCACTCGCATTCTCTGTACCTGCAATTCAAACGCCCGCTCTGCCGGTCCGGGCCATAGACGGTGGATCGGTGGAACGTACAGAGCTACTGAAATAACCCGCTGTACTCGGCCCGCTTTTCCTTTTTCCATCTCGTGCAGAAGGCAGGCCTTCCCTTCATCACCAGTTTGAAACATGCATCGCATTTTGGGCTGCATTTTAAGATGGCGTTGTCTCGCCCGTCACGGGCCTCTTTTGGCCAATCGGGGTCTACCCATAGCATGCGGGCCAGCCCGATGAGGTCCGCCTTTTTCTCCTGAAGGATGGACTCTGCCCGCGCAGGGGTGGAGATGCGACCGGCTGCGGTGACCGGCACCTTGATCTCTTTCTTGATAGCCGCAGCCAGGGGGACCATATAACCGGGCCGCTGAGACTTCTTGAGAATTTCGGGAAGAAAGAAAGATTCATAGGTTCCGCCCATGACAGAGATATAGGCCACTCCATTTTCTTCCAACGCCTTTGCCAACACCGTGGATTCGTCTAAATGAAGACCATCCGGGAGCCATTCGTCAGCCAGGAACCGATAACCCACAGGGAAATCGCCTACCAGGTCTTTGATGCGTTTCAAGACCTCCAGCGAAAACCTGATCCGATTCTCTATGTCGCCACCGTAGGCATCTTCCCTCCTGTTGGTCCTTGGTGACACGAACTGTGAAAGGAGGTATCCTGTCCCGCCATGGAGTTCCACCAGATCGAATCCGGCTTTCTGGGTCCTCACAGCGGCCCTGGCATACTGTTTCTGGATAGTTGTGATTTCTCTTCTGGTGAGGGCGCGGGGGGTTCTGTTAAAGGCGGAGACCGCAGACGGAGCAACAGGTTCGCCTACATAGGCAAAGCGTCCGGCATGATTGATCTGAAGACCGGCAAGGGCCTTTTCGCCCTTTATACACTGTGCCAGACTTCCCAGGCCGTTCAGATATCTGTTATGGTCGCAGCGAAGGGTCCTGGGCGACCCGCTGCCGTCGGGTGTCACGCTCGTATTTTCAACCACGATAAGCGCAGCCCCGCTCTGTGCCATCCGTTTGTAGTGATGGAGCATTAACGGAGAAACCTTTCCTCCCTCAGCTGCATACCCCAAATAAAGAGGGGCCATAGTGATGCGATTTTTCAGCCTGAGACCATTTATCTTTATTGGACTAAAGAGCTTTTTATAGTGCGCCTTTTTCATTTTTACCTCCTCCGGTGGAGTTTACGCCAAAACATCTGAGGACTAAAAAAAACTAACCGAAATTTATAAACGGGTCAAGGAGTTTCAGGGGCCTTATAATGAGGCCCTGTTTCAGACAGGATGGCCATTTTCGTCAGACGGAGGAGACGGGATGAGGAATTGAGGATCGCCCAAGAGGGAGACCATGATGTCTCTGCGGACAGAGGATATCGGCACGGATTGGTGTCCACTCCATATGATAGCTTCAGGAAACAGGGCAGAAATCAAATGCCTGCGAGGCTTTTTTCCCTGTCAGGGAGTGCCGGATCCGGAGATGCCCGAGCCAGTTTTTATCATCCAGCTCAGGGAAATCCTCACGAAAGTGGGCGCCCCGGCTCTCTTCCCGTCTCATGGCAGCCGCAAGAATCAAGGCCGCCACTCTGGCAGCGGAACGGAGTTCCAGTATGCGCTGCAGCGCCAATGGATCATCTGCTGCAGGCAGCTCCAGGGCCTCGGTGTGGATTTCTTCTACCGCGCTAAGGGCCTGGCTGAGACCTTCCCGGTTTCTAATGATTCCCCCTTTTTCCCACATGATTTCGCGGAGCCTCGTCTTGAGCCGGGACAGGTTTGGGACTGACCTGCCGGTCTCGGGTCCGAAAGAGGGCACGGTTAGTTCCTGTACTATATCTTCTTGACTGAGGGTAGGATCACGTCTGGCCCAGTCAGCGGCGGACGCGCCGGCCCGCGCCCCAAAAACCTGAGTCTCTGTCAGGGCGTTCCCGCCCAACCGGTTGGCGCCGTGGAGCCCGCCGGTGACCTCGCCGGCCGCAAAGAGACCGGGTACGGAGGTTGCTCCCTGAACGTCAATACAGACGCCTCCCATGACGTGATGTGCCATGGGGGCCACCCGGATAGGATGATCCCAGGCCCCGTAGCGTTTCCCTAAGACCTCCCACGTAGAGGCCGAAAAGGGGTCTTCTCGCCAGCGTTCCTCTGATATGCCCCTCAGGTCCAGCCAGATCTCACTCTTTTCTCTGAAGATCTCTTTAAACAGGACATGAGAGAGTCGATCGCGGGCTCGTTCCCCGGCCGGACGCTCCAAAATGCCGTATTTTTTCAAGACGTCCTCGTTGCGGCTGTTGAAAAGACGTCCCTTGTCCGCAAGCCGGGGAGGTATTAAGAACGGAGGGAGTTTTGGCTCGGCTAACCCCAGCGGATAAAACTGCACAAATTCCATGTCCTGAAGCTGTGCCCCCGCATCCAAGGCAAGGGCATAGCCCTCCCCGAACATCCTCTGGGGATTGTCATGGCGAAGGTAAAGGGCACCAGCCCCGCCCGTGGCAAGTATCAGCGCCTTTGTGGTGAGTGCCAGCCATTTGCCGCGGACCGCCGAATGGGCGACAATGCCGGCCGCACCCTCCAGAACCTTCAGCCTTGCAACCGCCAATCCGCCGATGAATCTGGCCCCCAGCCCCTTGGCCTTTGTCAGAAGACAATGCACAATTTCCTGGCCCCAAACCGGGGCACGGCCTTTGGAAAAAAGATAGCCCTTATGGAACTCACCATTTATCCCCCAGTCCATCAGTTCTTTCAGCCTTGCGGGGCCCTCTCTAACAAGGAGATCCACAAGCTCTTTTTGATTTATCCCACGGCCCGCCTGGAGGGTGTTTTGTATATGATTCTCCGTCTGGTCAGGTGCAGCAACCCCTGCAAATACTCCCGCGCTTAAAATGGTGCATGTTGCCTTCCCCGGAAGACCCTTGGAGATCACACATACATCCAGACCCACCTCCCGTGCTGATATTGATGCCCTGAGGCCTGCAGCGCCGCTTCCTATGATCAGTACATCGCATGAGATACGTTCCATAGATATGCCTCAGCTCATGTCTCCGTGGGTTTGAGGACAAGCATGCCTAAGGGAGGCAGGTTGAGGCTGAGGGAACAGGGCTGGTTGTGCCAGGGGCTAGCCTCGGCGGTTACACCGCCTTTCACTCCGATGTTTGAGCCGCCGTAGGCCGCTGAATCAGAATTGATGACCTCCCTGTAGAATCCCTGACGGGGCGCTCCGATGCGGTAATCCATGCGCGGGACCGGGGTGAAGTTGAACACAAAGACCAGGATCTGTTCAGGGTCTTTTCCCTTTCGGATGAAGGAGACCACGTTGGCGTCAGTGTCCCTGAAGTCTATCCACTGGAACCCTTTGGGATCGTAGTCGAGTTCGTAGAGTGCCGGTTCTGAGCAATAGACGCGGTTAAGGTCCCTTACAAAGCTCTGCAGCCCTTTATGAGGTTCGTATTGAAGGAGATCCCACTCAAGGCCCTTATCGTGGCTCCACTCAGACCATTGGCCCAATTCGGCGCCCATGAAGAGGGTTTTTTTCCCGGGTTCGCCGTACATATACCCCAAGAGTAGACGAAGGTTGGCTAATTTCTGCCAGTCGTCCCCGGGCATCTTTGAGAGAAGAGAGGCCTTGCCGTGGACCACCTCGTCGTGGGATAGGGGGAGGATGAAATTTTCATGGAAGGCGTAAAGGAGGGCGAAGGTCAGTTTGTCCATGTGGAACCGGCGATGGACCGGATCCTTGGAGATAAAGGTGAGCATGTCGTGCATCCAGCCCATGTTCCACTTATACATAAAACCCAAGCCACCTAAATGGACAGGCCGGGTGACACCAGGCCAGGACGTGGACTCCTCGGCAATGGTGACCACCCCCGGAAAAAGCTCAAAGATCTTTGTGTTTAGGTTCTTGATAAATGCAATGGCCTCTAAATTTTCCCTGCCGCCAAAGCGGTTAGGAATCCAGTCCCCTTCCTCTCGTGAGTAGTCTAAGTAGAGCATGGAGGCCACGGCATCCACCCGCAGCCCGTCAAAGTGGTACTTGTCTAACCAGAAAAGGGCGTTGGCCGTAAGGAAGTTTTTCACTTCATCACGGCCGTAGTTGAAAATCAGGGTGTCCCAGTCCCGGTGCAGACCCTGTCGGGGATCCGAATGTTCATAGAGATGGGTACCGTCAAAGAATTCCAGGCCGTGGGGGTCCTTTGGGAAGTGGGCGGGGACCCAATCGAGGATAACGCCTAATCCCTCGGCGTGGCACCGGTCCACGAGGGACATAAGGTCCTGGGGTGTACCGTGGCGGGAGGTGGGCGCATAATAGCCGGTGACCTGATATCCCCAGGAGGCATCAAAAGGGTGTTCGGATAAGGGGAGAAACTGGACATAATTGAACCCCATATCTTTGACATAGGGGACGAGCTCATCTGCCGCTTCCCTGTATGTGAGCCACGTGTGAGCGTGGTTATCTTCCTCGGCCCTGCGTTGCCAGGAGCCTAAATGGACCTCATATATGGCAGCGGGGAGGGTTAGGGAATTCCGTGCGGCCCTTGTGGTCATCCAGTCCTGGTCTGTCCAGGGAAAACCCTCGATGTCGTGGACAATGGCCGCGGTCTTGGGCCGTATTTCAAAATGAAAGGCAAAGGGGTCTGATTTGATGAGGAGTGTGCCGTCCCCGGTGCGGATTTCGAATTTGTAGAGGAGGCCCGGTCTCAGGTGGGGAACAAACAGTTCCCAGACCCCGGATGATCCTCGGCTGCGCATCTGGTGCCTGAGACCATTCCACTGGTTAAAGTCTCCCACTAAGCTCACCCGGGTCGCTGAAGGGGCCCATACGGCAAAAAAGACCCCTGATACGCCCTGATGCGAAAAGGGATGCGCACCTAATCTATCATATATCCGGTAGTGGTTTCCCTGGTTGAACAGATATAGGTCATCTTCAGTGAGTACGGGCTGGAAGGCATAGCAGTCAAAAAAGGTGGCCTTCATGGCTGCGCCGAAATCGACTTTGAGCCTATAGGGCAAAATCTCCATTGTCCCTGGAATGATTGCCTCAAAGAGCCCCTGGTCGTTTATCCTGCAGGCCTCGATGCCCCTTTCAGGGTCGAGATCCAGGATTGTCACGGACCTGGCCCCGGGCAACAGAGCACGGACTATTACTGCCGGACCGGTTTTGAGGGTTACCGGATGGGCGCCTAATAAGGTAAAAGGGTCTCCCGTCTCGCCTGAAACAAGGCTGTTTATTTCTTCAGATGTTAGTGTGGTAGATAGATTCAAAATTCATAACCCATTTGGATTGATGATTGATGATTGAAAAACCTGCAACCCGTAACTCGCAACGCGCAACCCGTAACCCACCCTCACGCCCATGTCACCAGGCCCATGGCAAAAGGGTTCTCAAGCCGTTCATGGCTTGGCATGATGCGCACTGTGTAGCCAAATCGGCCTGTTTTGCGAGAGGGAATCTGTCCACGGTAGGTATAAAGATCGCCGGCCGAGTCCCCCACATCGAGGGCAACTGTTTTTCTGCCTGCAAAGTCGCCGTTCTGGTCCAGGCGGCCGTAATATGCCTCTACGATCACGTCCTCCGGCAGCAAAGAACCGAGCCTGACCTTGGCTGCCACCTCAAGCTCCTGGCCCACGCGCCTTTCAATACCGTTGCCGGAAATTACCTCCTCAATGGACACCTCATGCCAGCCGGTCATCAGTTTTTGCCGCCACTCTGCAAGTTCTTTTGAGCCTGCAAACGCGTTGCGGCAGAGTATGTTGAACCGTCTTGAACAGGGGAGGTAATACCGGGTCATATACTCCTGAACCATACGGTGAGAGTTAAAGATTGGAACCAACTGACTGAGACCGGCCCTCATCTTTTTTACCCAGTCCCTGGGGATGGAATCGTCTCCCCGGTTATAAAAAAGCGGCACCATTTCTTTTTCCAACAGGTTGTAAAGATCGCGACTCTCTATATTATCCTGAGCCCCATGGTCCCTGTAGATCTCGCCGTGTCCCAGGGCCCAGCCGAGGTCACGGTGATAACCCTCGTCCCACCAGCCATCCAGGGTGCTGAGGTTCAAAGATCCGTTGGCTAAGGCCTTCATGCCGCTGGTCCCACAGGCCTCCAGAGGGCGCCGGGGCGTATTAAGCCAGACATCAGTCCCTGAGACCAAATATCGGGCCATATAGAGATCGTAACCTTCTAAGAAGACGATGCGCCGGCGGAAGCGGTCTTCATTGCAGAGATGAATAATCCTTTTTATAAGCTCCTTACCCTCGTTGTCCTGGGGGTGGGCCTTTCCCGCGATGATTATCTGTACTGGGAATTGGGGATGATTAATGATCCGATCCAGCCGGTCAGGGTCTGTGAAAAGGAGGGTCGCCCTCTTGTAGGTAGCAAACCGACGGGCAAAACCGATGGTCAATGCCTCCGGGGTCAGCGCTTCGCGTGCGGACTGGATTTCGGTAATTGAGGCTCCCCTGTTTTCGAGCTGTTTAGCGAGACTACGCCGGGTAAAGGCGATCAGGCGTTCCCTGCACCGTTCGTGGGTGCGCCACAACTCGGTATCGGGGATATTTTTGGCCTGTTCCCATAGTTTTTCGCTCTCCGAGTCTTCTGCCCAATTCGGGCCCAAATACCGGTCGAACAGCCCGGTAATCTCCTTGGGTATCCAGGTGGGAACATGGATACCGTTGGTGATATGGTCTATGGGCACGTCTTCAACGGGGTGGTGGGGCCAGACCTTCTGCCACATGGCCCTGGAGACCCGGCCATGGAGACGGCTCACCCCATTGGTATAGGCGGAGAGTCTCAGGGCCAAGGTTGTCATCCCAAATGGTTCATCTTCGTTACGTGGATCGAGACGGCCATAACCCAAAAGCACCTTGAAGTTAATCCCCAATTCCTTGGTGTATTCCTCGAAGTAGGCACGGACAAGGTCCGGTTCAAACACATCATTACCGGCCGGAACCGGGGTGTGTGTGGTAAAGACAGTGCTCGCTAAGACAGTTTCCCTCGCAGCATCAAAGGAGATCCCCTTTTCCTTTCTCAGGATGTTGATTCGCTCTAATGCTGAAAAGGCCGAGTGGCCTTCATTCATGTGGGCGACACTGAGCTCGATCCCCAATGCCTTGAGGGCGCGCACCCCGCCGATACCGAGAACGATCTCCTGCCTGATCCGCATCTCCCTGTTCCCGCCGTAAAGCTGGCCTGTGGTGCCGCGAAATTCGGGAGGGTTGGCAGGCAGATTGGTGTCAAGGAGGTAAAGGGGGACCCTCCCCACGTTGGCGCGCCAGATCAGGACCTGTACCGGCTCTCCCTTGAAGTCCACCGAGACGGTGAGGGGAATTCCCTCCTGATCCCGCACCAGTTTCACAGGCATATTGGCGAAGTCATTGACGGGATAGGTCTCCATCTGCCAGCCGTCGGCGCTGAGGTATTGCTTGAAATAGCCCTCCTGGTACAAAAGGCCCACGCCAATTAGGGGTACATTCAGATCGCTGGCCGATTTGAGGTGATCACCGGCGAGGACACCCAAACCTCCCGAGTAAATGGGGAGGCACTCGGCCAGGCCGAACTCGGCAGAGAAATAGGCGACCTGAAAGGGCACTTCGGGACAGTAATCCCCGGACTGAACACGGGGTTGAGAGAGGTATCGGTCAAAGTCCTGGCCCAATCTCTCTAACTGGGCCACAAATCCCTGGTCGCGAGATAACTCGTCTAACCGGTCCTGACTGATAAGGCCCAACATGAATACGGGGTTCTGTCCGCATTCCACCCACAGGCCCGGGTCAAGGCGCTGGAACAGATCCCACAATTCGTCCTTCCAGCTAAAGCAGAGGTTATATGCCAGATCCCTCAGGATCTCCAGCTGGGGGGGGAGGTTGGGGACAACATTGTATTTGACTTTTGCTTTCATGTAAAATTCTCCCGTGTTACCAAGGTAATCCCACGAGGGGTAACGGTAAAACGGTCCCTGTCCTGCTTGGGATGATATCCTATCTTGCTGTCAGGCGGGATAACAACCCCTTCAGCAATAATGGCCTTTTTTATCCGGGCGCGGCGCCCGATAACCACATTTTCCAGGATAACGGATTCATCGACCGAGGTCCAGCTTTGAACAAAAACATTATATGACAGCACGCTGTTTCGGACCAGGGCCCCGCTGATGATCGAGCCGTGGGCCACTAAAGAATCAAGGGCCCTCCCAACCCGGGGCTTGGCGCCTGATTCCCGCGCAAATACGGTCTTCACCGGAGGATACTGGTGTTGATAGGTGCGTATGGGCCAGTGCCTGCCATACATGTTAAAGTATGGATCAACACCTGTCAGGTCCATGTTGGCATTCCAGTATGAATCCAGGGTCCCCACATCACGCCAATAGGCCGAATCGCGGATGCTGTCAACCATTTTTTCCCGGCGTATACCTTTTGTGTCGGTGTAGGCTATGATATCGGGGATCTTGTTTTCCCGGCGGTAGGGATAGGCCATGACACGGTGGGTTTTTAGGATATCGGGCAGGAGATCCTTGCCGAAATCGGGCCGGTCGTCCCTTTGAAGCAGGTCGATCAGGACCTGCGTTTTAAATATATATATCCCCATGGAGGCCAGAACATGGGCTGAGTCTCCGGGGATGGTCTTCGGTTTTTTTGGTTTCTCCTGAAAGCCCTTGACCCGGAATTGTTTGTCTACCTCTACGATGCCGTACTGACCGGCCATCTCCTTCCCCAGCTCGATGACGGCGATGGTTACGTCTGCCTTATTGGCCTCGTGGTAGCTCCCAAATCGGGCGTAGTCCATCTTATAAACATGGTCACCGGAAAGGATAAGCACGTTCTCCGGGGACTCCTCTTCAACGAGATAGAGATTCTGGCGTATGGAATCTGCTGTTCCCTGATACCACTTTTCTCCGGCCATCATCTGAGGCGGTGCTATCTTGAGATAATGGCCTAAATCGGTGCTGAAGATGTTCCATCCCCCCTCAAGATGCTGCATAAGGGTCTGGGATTTGTACTGGGGCAGGACAATGATGTTGTACACCCTTGAATTGATGCAGTTTGACAGGGCAAGATCAATAAGGAGATAAATTCCCCCAAAGGGGATGGCCGGTTTGGATCGGTTTTTTGTCAGTGGCATCAGCCGTTCGCCCCTGCCTCCTGCCATTACGACTGCCAAGGTTTTCTTCATCTCCTTATTGTCTCCCTGTTTTCCGGTACCCGTTCCTTTTGATTCTTTATTATCTTTAAACTTAATACTACTAAGTTGTTGAAACTTCAATCCCAAAATGAATCATCATTCTCCTCAAATTTCTTGGACTGGGCGAGGGGCGGTATTTGGTTTATTGACAAGATATGGCTTCGAGGGTATGTTGGCTTCGCCGTTATTCTTTAGAGTCTTTTCTGAATAACAATATCAAAAAGGCAGGAGCGAAATGAATTATCCAGAGATGTTCCTCATACGTCAGGTCTTTGATGCCCCCAAGGTCTTAGATATAGAGGGTGCGCTTGATCGAGAGCTGGAATCGATCCAGATCAGATCACTGCTGAAGGAGGGGGCACGGATCGCTATTACAGCCGGAAGCCGGGGGGTGGCCAATATGGATCTGATCCTGCGGCGCCTCGTCCGCATCCTGAAAGAGAATTCCGCCGAACCCTTTCTTATACCTACCATGGGTAGCCACGGCGGGGGAACTGCCGAGGGTCAGACAGAGGTCCTAAAAAGCCTCAATATCACTGAGGAATCGATCGGAGCCCCGATTATTTCATGCATGGATGTGGTGGAGATCGGGAGATCTCGATTTGGATTTCCCGTGATGGTGGACAGGCGTGCCGCAGAGGCAGACGGCATCGTTGTTTTAAACCGGATCAAACCCCATACCGAGTTCGAAGGTCCTATAGAGAGCGGGCTCATGAAGATGATGGCCATAGGGATGGGAAAACACAGGGGCTGTCTTGAGGTTCATAAGCAGACCGTCAACTTCGGGTATCGAGATGTTATCCCGGAGATAGGCGGGGTTATCCTGAAAAAACTCCCTGTCCTGTTTGGGGTTGGAATCGTGGAAAACATTTATGACGAAACCGCCATTATCCGTGCGGTCCCTTCGTCCCAATTCCTGTCAGAGGAGAAAAACCTGCTGTCTGAGGCCAAAAGACTGATGGCCAGGCTCCCCTTTGACAAGATAGACGTCCTTGTTGTAGATAAAATGGGCAAGAACATCAGCGGAACGGGAATGGATACCAACGTTATCGGGAGGATCATGTTCATCGGCGAAAAAGAACCCGAACACCCTAAGATCACCCGCGTTGTTGTTATGGATTTGACCGAGGGATCACATGGAAATGCCGTCGGTATCGGCCTCGCCGACTATGCGACCCGGAGGCTGGTAAACAAGGTGGACCATGAGGTTACGGCAATAAACTGCATCACTGCCATGAGCCCGGAAAAGGGACGAATCCCGATTGTCTTGAAGACAGATAAAGAGGCTGTTGAGGCCGCATTGAACACTATCGGGGCCGTGGAACCGGATAAGGCCAGGGTGATTCACATAAAGAGTACCCTGGAAATTGGAGAGTTGGAGGTTTCGTCAGCCTTTATGGAAGAGGTTGACAAAAGGGAAGAGTTGAAACTGATCGAAAAATTGGGGACTCTCTCTTTTGACAGCGAGGGAACGCTTCGGCCGGCAAGAACGAAAATGGATTAAGGAGAATTTACATGATGTTAGATCCAATAGCTAATGAAATACGTTCAATTGTTGGAGATGAATGGTTTCTTGATACACCAGAGGACCTTGCCGTATATTCCTATGATGGTTTTCTGCCCGAATTTAAACCAGACGGGGTAATCGTTCCGGGAAACAGGGATGAGATTTCAAAGATCATGAGGGTCGCGAACCGGGAAAAGATAAATATCATCCCCCGGGGAGCCGGGACCAATATCTGCGGGAGCTCTGTTGCGAGAGAGGGGGGTATTATTATCACCTTCCACCGGCTGAACAAGATTTTGGAGATCGAACCTGAAAACATGTGTGCGGTTGTTCAGCCGGGTGTGGTAAACGCTGACCTGCAAAAGGCGGTGACCGGATACGGCCTTATGTATCCGCCAGATCCTGCCAGTATGTTTGTCTCCACTATAGGCGGGAATGTTGCCTTGAATGCCGGTGGTCCGAGGGGGGTAAAGTATGGGGTGACAAGGGACTATCTCTTAGGTCTTGAAGTGGTGTTGCCTTCTGGGGAGGTGATTCGGACAGGGGGTAAGGCCCTGAAGAATGTGAGCGGGTACGATCTGACACGGCTTATGTGCGGCTCGGAAGGGACCTTAGGCATCTTAACAGAGATAATTTTGAGATTAGTCCCCTCGGCGCCTGCCAAGGCCACCCTGCAGGCCATCTATTCAGATCTTGATGATGCTGCAACAACTGTGTCGGCAATCATCGGCGCAGGCATTGTTCCCACCACCTTAGAGCTGATCGACAGGACCGTTCTCGATGTGATCAGCAATTATGGCGGGGCCCGGTTCTCAAAGGAGGCTGAGGCATTGCTTCTGATAGAGGTGGATGGAGAAGATGTTTTGGTTGAGGCACAGGGGAAAAGGATCGAGGAGTTCTGTAAGGAAAGAGGGGCTGTTCAGGTAGAAAGGGCGAACACCCCGGAGGAGGCGGAAAAACTGTGGCAGGCAAGAAGGACCGCATTTGGCGCTGTCGCTAGTCTAAGGCCCAATTGTATTGTTGAAGACGCGACCGTGCCGGTGAAGATGCTGCCCGCGATCATAAGAAAGATCGTTGAGATCACGAATAAGTATGATTTACAGATCGGTGTCCTGGCCCATGCCGGTGATGGGAATCTTCACCCCTTGATCATGACCGATCTTCGCGACAGGGAAGAGATGGCGCGAGTTGATAAGGCAATGGAGGAACTGTATGAGGCGGCGATCGGGATGGGAGGCACCCTTTCAGGGGAGCACGGCATAGGGATTGCCAAGGACAGGTTCATGAGAATGGAGTTCAACCAGGCCTCAATAGACCTGATGCGCGGAATCAAGCGGGTCTTTGATCCCAACAATATCCTCAATCCCGGCAGTTTTCTTTGACAACTAATTGAGGAATTGAGGAATTCCTCAATTCCTAAATCCGCAGTTAATGTGAGAAGAAAATGATACCAAACAATATTGCAGATGAATTTGATCAATGTATTAAGTGCGGGCTTTGTCTGGCGACCTGTCCGGTTGGTAAAGAGCTTTTCTTAGAGAAGTATACGCCGAGGGGAAAGATACAGTTAGCCAAGCGCTATGCCGCGGGAGATCTGGATATAAGCGAGCATTATCGCGACATCTTTGCGAAATGCCTGCTCTGCGGGGCCTGCTCTGTGACATGCCCGAGTGGCGTGAAACTGACAGATGTTCTTGTTGGCATGCGGGAGGAAATCGTCAGGAAGGGGGGCATCCACCCGAATGTTGAACCCGCCGTGCAATCGCTGCTTGTCAACCATAATATCTCTGATGAGGATAACAGTGAACGGGGAGAGTGGCGGGATGACATAAAAGAGCTCCCAGACCATATGTACGAGAAGGAGAGGGCAGAGGTCGTATACTTTGTGGGCTGTATTTCCTCCTTTTTCCCGATGGTACAGTCAATTCCCCAAAACATGGTCCGGATTTTAGGGGCGGCTGATGTGGACTTTACTATCTTGGCAGGGGAAGAGTGGTGCTGCGGTTTCCCGTTGATCGGCGCTGGGGTGCCCGAAAAGATGGGGGAGCTGATCGAGCACAATATAGAGCAAGTAAAGGGGTTAGGGGCGCGTAAGATGGTTTTCTCCTGTCCCTCCTGTTACCGGACCTGGAAGGAGTACTACAATACCGATCTGGAACTTTTTCATTCCACCCAATTTATCCAAAGACTGATCAAGGAGGAGGCGGTTTCCCTCGGAGAACTGAACGAAACAGTGACCTATCACGATCCTTGCGATCTGGGGAGGAACGGGGGTGTCTTTGATGCCCCGAGGGAAGTAATCGAGTCTATCCCCGGTCTCACCCTTGTTGAATTGGAGAACAACCGCGCCCAGAGCATATGCTGTGGCGGTGGGGGCAATTTAGAGATGGCGGATTCCGGTCTCTCGGGGAGTATAGCCCGGAACAAGCTGGCAGAAATCGAGCGAACCGGTGCTAAAACGCTGGTGACCTCGTGCCAGCAGTGTATCAGGACCATCAAGGGGAAGGTGAGGAGAGAAAAGGTTGATCTCGACGTATTAGACATTACGGATTTGGTGGTCCGGGCAATGTCTGATGCCTGATTCCATAAAATACCCGCCCGCCTATCTGTCATGGGTCGTCTGGGGTTTGGTGGCTGCCTTTTATCTGAGCGGCTTCTACCAGAGGGTTGCCCCGGCCGTTATGACAGATTACCTGATGGCTGATTTCAAGATTGGCGCAACCGCTCTTGGGAACCTCTCGGCCTTCTATTTTTACAGCTATGTTTTCGTACAGATTCCCACAGGAATTCTTGTAGATTACTGGGGACCTAAGAAACTGGTAACCGCCGGCGCCTTCATTGCCGCCTTAGGGGCATTTCTCTTTGCTGCTGCCCCAACCATTCTCTTTGCCAACATCGGACGTCTTCTGATAGGCGGGTCAGTGGGTGTGGCCTGGGTTGCCCTGCTCATGCTGTCGATCCACTGGTTTCCCCCACACCGGTTTGCCATGACGAGCGGTTTGGGACTCTTCTTCGGTATTGCCGGGGCCGTGTCGGCGGGTGTACCTTTGCGGATCATCGCTGATCAATTCGGATGGAGACCGGTAATGCTGACCTCGGCCGGCGTCTCCTTGATTATCGCTGTTTCTATCTGGATCATTGTAAGAGATGATCCTTCCGAACGGGGCTATACCAGTTTCGCACCCCCTTCCAATACCAGTAGCCATTCGCCCGCATCATTATTAACCGGTTTATTAAAGGTGTTTCGTTATAAGAATACCTGGCTGTTGTCGATCGCACCAAGCGGGCTTGCGGGTCCGGTGTTGGCATTTTCCGGCCTGTGGGGTGTCCCGTTTCTCACCACCCATTATGAGTTGACTCCTGCAAAGAGCGCGGCTCTGACATCAACGTTATTAGTGGCCTGGGCCGTTGGCGGGCCTATCCTTGGGGTCCTCTCAGACAGGATAGGCCGCAGAAAGCCGATTTATGTGACGGGCTGTTTTGCCGCATGTGCCGGCTGGAGTCTGATCCTGTTTGTGCCGGACCTCCCTCTTTGGGTGTTGACATCCTTTCTTTCGGTGGTAGGTTTTGTCTCCGGAGCCGTGATCCTGGGGTTTGCCTTTGTCAAAGAATCTGTTCCCCCTTCCTTAGCAGGCACTGTATCCGGGGTGGTCAACATGGGGGTCATGATCGGCCCCATGGTGCTGCAGCCGGCCATGGGCTATGTCCTTGACAACAACTGGAATGGGTTGCTGGAAAACGGGATAAGGATCTATCATCTCGGCGCGTACCAATCCGCTTTTGCCCTTATGATTGCCTGGTCGTTCATATCCGCCATTCTCATATGCTTTGCAACTGAGACGAACTGCAGGCAGAGGGTTTTGGATTGATGATATTACTTATTCTAAGGAGGCCTGAGAAATGGAACTTTACAACTTAGGGAAAGTACCCTGGGATGAGTCACAACTGATTTATCATGCCTTGGCCGGTTTAGGGCGTGAGGCCCTCTCCTTGGTCTCCCCTTCAACGCCCTATGTCTGTATTGGTTTTCACCAGGATGCAGAACAGGAGGTAGATCTTGATTACTGTAAGGCAAATCATATTCCGGTCTTCAAACGCGAGGTGGGTGGAGGAGCAGTATATTTAGACGGGGACCAGCTCTTTTTCCAACTGATTCTCCACAAAAATAACCCGGAGGTCCCTAAGAAAAAGGAGGCCTTTTATAGGAAATTTCTTCAGCCTGTTATGGATGTCTATCGAAAGATTGGAATCCCTGTTGAATACAAACCGGTTAACGATATAATAGCAGGGACACGTAAGATATCGGGAACAGGCGCCGGAGAGATCGGGGAGTGTGTCGTCTTCGTGGGGAACCTGATCGTCGATTTCAACTATGAAATGATGACAAGGGTTCTCAAGGTCCCGGATGAAAAATTTCGTGACAAGGTCCACAAGACGCTAAAAGAGAATCTTTCCACCATACGGCGCGAATTGGATGAGGAAAAGGCAAAGAAATGGAACAGGTCGAGCCTGAACGCCCTGATGGCAGAAGCCTTTCAGGGATTGTTAGGACCGATGAAATCCGTTCAAATGGATGGCCTGCTGAGAGATAAGATTGATGTGCTTAGGTCTCGGATGTTGACCGATGAGTGGCTCCATCAGAAGGGGAGTAGGGTGGAGGGCCGGGACGTCAAGATAAGGGCCGGCGTCAATGTGGTTCATAAGATGCACAAGGCTCAAGGCGGGCTCATCAAGGCTGCTTTTCAGGTTAATGAGGGCAGGTTCGCGAATGTCCGGCTGTCCGGAGATTTCTTCTGCTTTCCCGAAGAGGCCATTAGCTGGCTCGAATCAAGGATCGAAAACAGGGCCGTTGAAGATGTTCCCGATCTGCTTGAATCCTTCTATGCCGAGAAGGATGTTGAAACGCCGGGCATCCGCATTGACGACTGGATGCAGGTCTTGATGGTTTGATTTGCGCCTCAAACGACAGGACCGTGATTCCTCAGCCCCCGCACCGTGACAGGGTCCTCCTTTGTTAGAGCAAAACCGGGATAGGCGCGAAGAGATCATCAGATATTGCTGGGTGGCATTCAGAGAATATTATGCAAAGGCTTGAAGAGAGATTAATCAGAGCCAGAGAGATGTCCTGGAAGAGATTTGGCAAAGAGATTACCTTTTATCTTCCCGGCATGTTTTCATATAATGGCCTATCCGGGGAATACCCGGCAATTTCCATTACCGGAAGCCATTGCGCGCTTCACTGCGACCATTGCCAGTCAAAGACCTTGGAGCCGATGATCTCTGCTGAAAAACCTGATGTCTTGATCAAGAAATGCCTTGATCTTGCAAAAAAAGGGAAGTTGGGGGTTTTAATCAGCGGAGGATGTGACAAGGAGGGACGTTTGCCGTGGAAGGATTTCATCCGGGCTATTTCAAAGATCAAAAGGGATACGGATCTCTATATCTCCATCCATTGCGGTGTGATCGACTACGCAACGGCCCGGGACCTTAGAGAGGCGGGTGTTGATCAGGCGCTCATCGATGTGATCGGCGATGATGAGACATACCACAGGGTCTATCACGTGGATTTTGGCGTATCCCGCATTGAGTCTTCTTTAGAGTTCTTGCAAAAGGCCTCCCTGCCCGTGATTCCCCATATCGTATGCGGGCTCAACTATGGGAGGATCGTGGGGGAGCAAAGGGCTGTTGAAATGATTTCACGGTTTGATATTAAGCAGATGGTATTGGTTTCCCTCATGAGAATTCCAGGCACCCCATCATGGGAGGCAAGACAACCGAAGGCAGAGGAGATAGCCCAATTGATAACTGAGGCACGATTTCGCCTCCCTGAGACGAAAATAAGCCTTGGCTGCGCAAGGGAGCGTGGAAACAGCCGCATAGAAACCCTTGCCATCCACGCGGGGGTAAATCGAATGGCCCTTCCATCTGATGAGGCCATCAAGTTAGCCACAGACTATGGATTGAAAATGAGATACCAGAGGACCTGTTGCTCGGTATCACACGATTTTTCAAAAAAAGAGTGGTAAACGGTTACAGCTTTTAATAGCCTTTCCGCTTCTTAATCCTTCCGAAACCAACCATCCGGTATCGTCTTGACATGATCTTCCCTCATGCCATATTATCTGTGATGTGAGAAAAAGAGCATCACTTTACAAATTAATCGATTCTTCAGGCACTTTAAACCTTTAACTGTTGAGGAGAGGCATATGCGGCCATTAGATGGAATCAAGGTAATCGAGATGGCGGGCCTGGCCCCGTCGCCATATTGCGGAATGCTGTTAGCTGACTTCGGGGCCGATGTGGTGATCGTTGACCGGCTGTCAAAGGGGACTCCCGAAATCCCGAACGTTATGGAAAAGAACCCCTTTGACCGTGGGAAGCGGTCCATGAGGGTTAATCTGAAAAGCGATCAGGGCATTGAAATCGTGAGGAAGATGATTGGAAATTCCGATGTCCTGGTGGAGCCATACAGACCCGGTGTGATGGAGTCCCTGCAATTGGGCCCGGATGATGCCCATGCACTGAACCCAAAACTGATTTATGCCCGCCTTACAGGCTGGGGGCAGAATGGTTCCTATGCGAGTATGGCCGGACACGACATCAATTATATCGCCCTTTCAGGTGCGCTTTCTCTTTTCAGGAGAAAGGGGGAGAGGCCCCTTCCACCCTGCAATCTCCTGGGTGACTTTGCAGGTGGTGGAATGTTATGTGCCATGGGCATTCTGTTGGCGTTGATCGAAAGGAACAACTCCGGAAAGGGCCAGGTGGTCGATGCGGCAATGTTAGATGGCGCGGCCAACCTTTCCGTTCTGTTTTACGGCATGCTGGCCCATCACCTGATGACTCTCGATATCGGGACCAACGTGTTAGACAGCGGCGCCCCCTTTTACCAGACCTATGAGACCTCTGACAACAAATTTATGGCCGTAGGCGCCATAGAGGGAAGGTTTTATGCTGAACTGCTTGCAGGCCTGAGCGTTGATCCCTCATCCCTTCCACAACAGTTTGATATGCCAAAATGGCCGGAAATGACGGAACGTTTTGCCGAGGTGTTCAAGACCAAAACCCGAGATCAATGGGCAGCCATCTTTGAAGGGAAGGATGCCTGCGTGGCGCCGGTTTTAGAATTAGATGAGGTGGATCAACACCCCCATAATAAAGAACGAGGAATAATCATAAGCCTTGATGACGTGCCCCAACCGGCGCCTGCCCCCAGGCTCTCTCGAACACCGGGCAGGGCCACAGAGGCAAAGGGTCGGAGGGGCGCAAATACAGAAGAGATATTGACGGATCTGGGGTATTCAGGGGAAGAAATAAAGGGGTTTTTTGAAAGTGAGGTTGCAGAATAGCAAAAGGGGCCGTTCCTCTGAAAAACTGCTTGTATCCCTTGAAGAAATTATTTCCGAGGGCAACAGCAAAAAATATGACCGGAAGACTGGCGTCATTCATAAGGATATCACGAGATAGGTGGCATTTCAAAAAACATGTCCAATATGCGGATTTGAACTGGCTTCCCCCGAAGAGGAGATGTGTCCCCAGTGTGATGCGGATTTAACCTGTTTCAATGTGCTCAATTCCATCCCGGATGAACCGGGGCCGGAGAAATTGAGGGCGAGTGAAGATAATCGAGAGAAAAGACCCACTGGAAAACAGTTGATATTAGGGGCTTTTTCCCTTTTGTTTGTCGGATTTATCATGGGGCTTTTCTTAGCCTCATTGTACAGGCCAGACCATCCCCCCATTTCCGTTTCCTACCAGCAGGCCCTGCCCATTCGTATCAAAATACCGGACCAGGCAGCATCCGGGCGGGCAGATGCGGGTGAACACTTTGATCGAAAGGCTCCCGCTTTATCTCAAATCATTAGTGAGGGGATTCCAGGAACCCGGATTCCCGCCGAGGTTCCGAGGGCCACAGTTGCTGAAGAACGCCCTGATAAGGAAACAGGGATGGAATCATCGGATCGTGAACCTGTACAGAAGGAGAAAGAGAACCTTTGGGGGCGCCCCACTGGCAAGAGTCTGACAGCAGTCCCTGCGGTGGGGAAGGAGAGTTTTCGAATATACGAAACGACAGATGAGGATACGTTGTGGCGTATCTCAAAAAAACAGTATGGATCGGGTTTTTATTTCCCTGTCATTATGGAATGTAACCCCGGAATCCTCATCTATCATGTGCAGAAGGGCATGCGGGTAAGAATATTCAAGGACCCTGCCATGGCGAAAAAGCTGTACAATGAGAACGCTCGTATCGAAGGGGACAGGGCGTATTACTATTACCAGGTGCTTGAAGGCGATACCTTTGAATCCATTGCCTTGAAGTTTTATAAACAGGGAAACATGAAAAACCGGATTATGGACCTTAATCCTCATGTAAAACTCCGCGCTGGAATGCGCATTAAGATTGAATTGGAATAAAAAAGAATGGGAAAAAAGAAGAAAAAAGGCGCCAAGATAGCGCAAAGGGAACTCCTGGATCCAGTCTCCAGAGCAACCCATGATTTTTTGCAGTTTATCGATCTGTCGCAACTCGCAAGACCGGTACCGCCAAATGGTTGCGGAACACCTGAAATCTCAGAACTAAAACGACTGTTTCTTTTTGATGAGGAATCATGAAGGAAAAAAAGGCGTTTCTTCGTGAAAGATTTATCGCCTTCCAGAAGAAGATTGTCTCCCTTGATCATGCCCTGAGACAGCAGGAGGATGCCTTTCAGCAAAGAGAAAGCAGCCTGTGCATGGGCATTTTTGAGACACTGGATGCGCTTGAAAATATAGAGGAATTCGTTGGGGTCAGGGAAGACGAATTTAATAAGCCCGCTCGGCGTTTGGCTGAAAACATTCGTTCTGTCCATAAAAAGCTTATCAGGTTGCTCAAAGCCAATGATATCGTCATGATGGAATTCCCTGATAACATGGCCCGGATGGAGTCCTGCAAAGTCGTTAAAACAGAAGAGTCAAATAGCCTTAAAGATGAGACCATTCTTTTTGTTGTAAAGAACGGATATATGAGGAAAGATAACGGAGAAGTGCTCCGAAAGGCGGAAGTTGTCACGGTCCTGAACAAATCAGGGGAGGGGGTTCAAGACTCCTCAGAATAGAATACCCGGGCGCCTTCTATCACGTGATGAACCGAGGGAATTCCACGCAAGACCTGTTTAGGACCAAAGGAGACCGGGAGCCTGTTTCGGCGGTATTTCCGGCGCCGGGATTACGATGAGATCCAAGCGTATGTCCGAAAGAGCTTCGGAATCCAGGCGGCTAAAGGGTAGGGTCAAAAAGATCCGGAGTCAGATAGTTAATGTTTAACATCTGACCCTATTTGCTTTTGTGGACGGAACTCTTTCTTCCAAAGTTGGGAAATATCGGGACGCTGCAAACGGACAATGTGAGACTTGTATGGCCATGGATGAAGGTTGGATCTGATGCAGTGGTGTTGCTCCCCAACACCTCCATGTTTCTGATGGGAAAAGATTCCCATTCGGTTGCCTGTACTTGACCACAGTATTGGTTATGTAAGGCATATCTTAGCTTTTTGCTGACATGGATTGTTTGAGATACGTCAAGATATGTCACGTTTTCTAATACCCGGATTTGATGTGCTTCCCATGAGGTATCATAACTCTCGATTCGTCCGGGTGAATAGTGATATCACAGGTTTTACCTCGGTTGACCTAAATAGCATTTATCTGCAATCAAAAAATATTGCAGATTAGTTAGCATGCAAAATAATTTTCAAAAAGCTAAAGTATTACGAAACTTCCACATTTGGATCAACAGTCTACGAAGGGCGGTATCCACAATGTGTTGTGATACTCCCTTCAGATTTTATAGCTCGGGAAAGGTGAACCTTTTTCAGACAAGGCCGCCGCCAAAAACTAAAGCCTCACCACCAACTGTTCACACAGATCACCCAGATTCCCAGATCCCTTCCTCTGATGATTGTCTTTACTGCGACCCGGGTTACCCCATTGAGACTTATGTCCTGGCCTGACACACAGTAAAAAAAATGGCCTCGGAGTTTCAGGGATCGGTGTGCCCGGATTATACTTAATTGATTGCGGTTTAGGAAAACTTTCATTTCTCAAAGGCCCTCTGTCTTCCAAGTCTATTATCCCCCAATTCTCCGCTGACAAAGTTCAATCTGACATGCTTCATATGGTGATCATATTCCCATTGAAACCCAAGCCGCACTTCAGTAAAATTCCCCCGAAAAGGTGAGTTTCTATAATCTCACCTGGAGCAGGCATCATGACTTTGGGCGATTCAAATAATGATTTTTACACGTTTTATTTCATAAAGATTCCCTGTGTCGATTGATGGTGCTGTTTGAAAAGGAATGACGACATTTATTCTAGCGGATAAAACCTTGCCCTCGGGGCAAGGTCAGAGTTCATAGGCTTTGCCATATGAACGACTCAGTGTTACTACCGAGTTGAAGTTGTCCCCACAACAAAAACAAGGAGTAACAAATGAGCCGTTTTCGAAAGTTATCACAAACATTGTGGCATTGCCAATATCACCTGATATTCGTACCGAAGTATCGATATAAGATATTGGAGGGCAAAATTGCCTCTAAAGTTGAAAGCTGCATAAGAGCGTTTTCAGAACAAAAGGGAGTCGAAATAATAGAGCTTAATGTTCAGATTGACCATGTTCATCTATTAGCAATGATTCCTCCCAAAATCAGTGTATCGGACTATGTCGGAACGGTAAAAGGTCGAACGGCAATAAGAGTCTTTAACCATTTCAGAAAACTGAAAGAAAAAACCTACTGGGGAAATCATTTCTGGACTAGGGGTTACTGTGTGGACACAGTAGGCCTAGATGAAGAAATGATTCGTAAATACATAAAGTATCAAGACGATAAAGACGAAGATTAACTTATAACGGGGGCAACTCATAACCTTGCCCCCTCAGGGGGCAAGGCAGACTATCCCCTTCTAGGGGTTAACCCAAAACCGGGCCCTCTGGGCTCGGATATTTATTCTAAATGTAAGATAACGTGAGTATTGACGAGCCAACATAAAATATGGAAATAAAGGGTTTTTCGAGGCCTAAAAAAGTGCGATACAGCAAATTACTTGATGTTTCCAGGATGACAAAGGGGTTTTTCAGGGAGGAAAAATGAAATCATTATGCTTGGCCGTTGCTGCAGCGCTCTTCTGCACATTTTTGACTGGCTGTGCGAAAACATTGCCGGTCAACAATGTTGCCGGTCCTGAAACCTATGAGCAGGAGCTGGATATTTGGGCCAATGGTTTCAAGCGCAGTTATCTTGTCCATGTGCCGCCCGACTATGACAAGCGAAAACCTCTGCCCCTGGTGGTGGTGATTCATGGGGCTTTCGATACGGCGGCCGGCATGGAGACCTATTCAGGTTTCAGCGAATTATCCGATCGTGAAAACTTCCTGGTGCTTTATCCCAATGGCATGGGCCTGTTCGGCTATCTGCAGCATTGGAACGTCGGGCATTGCTGTGGAAAGGCTGCAAAAGACAAAATCGATGACGTGGGTTTCATCGAAGCAGCCATTGAGGATGTATGCAGTCGGTTGCGGGTGGACCGGCAGCGGGTGTTCATTTTAGGCTTTTCAAACGGGGGGATGATGGCCTATCGATTCGCGGCTGAAAAAACCAAACTGCTGGCAGGGGCCGCTTTTCTGGCGGCATCCATTGGCGGAAAGCCATCGGAAAACGAGCCGGAATGGCGGATTCCAAATCCAGAAGGTCCTCTGCCCGTCATCGTCATGCATGGTATGGCAGACCAGGATGTCCCTTTTGAAGGCGGTTCCAGTAAACGGCGGGGCGGTCCTCGGACATATTGGTCTGTGATGGACTCTGTGAAATTCTGGCTGGAACATGATGAATGCGAAAAAAAATCAGCGAAGGTCCAACTCTGCGAGGGTCGCGTTGATGTGACATCATGGAACGATTGTTCGGGCCATGCGGCAGTTTCTCTTTACCTGATCAAAGGTTAGGCCCATGACTGGCCGGGTCGGTATTTCACCGACAAACTTCCTCAAAGCGACCCCTTGAGGCAATTTGATGCGGCTGAGATCATCTGGGAGTTTTTTGAGACCCAGGGTTGTCGGCCCCATATTTCCCATTAGTAAGGATTTCGGGACCCTATCAAAAGTCTGATCCGGGGAGGCCTCCCGCCCCCGGATTTTCTTGAAGGGCAGAGTGTGCATGAAATCCAGGTAGATCCCGGAAAAAAACCATATCGCCAGCCTTGCAGACCCAGAATTCCAGTACCAAAACTTGACTATTTTTCCCTGATCTGCGAACTTGGAGTAAAGATCCATGCCAGAGGACCGGGGTTTCGGCAGCCCTCTCCTGCAAGGCAGGTGGAATCTCAAGGGTTTGAGCTTATGAGTAATATCCAGGAACCTGAACAAATTATGGACGGTGATTATTCTGGCCGCATTCTACGCGGCTAATACAGCAACCGTCTAAGAAGACACATAAAGGACTTAATCGACCGGTTTCGTGCCTTCGATGATGTCGGGAGTCCGGCTATCCCCTATATCTCAGCGTGGGAGAAAAAGGGGAATACTATCTGGTATGAATTCATCAGCAAACGTGGAATTATATGAAGAGGATGGCATCTAATAAACTCAAGATAGAGCATCTACCTGGGCGGAAGGACACCCGATGACTGACAAAACCAGACAGCACGAAAACGTTACTGAAAAGGCTCAGGCGCTCTACGAAGAAATACAATTCGGCCACTTGGGCTACGAAAGAAAGAAGTACAACCCCCTGCTCTACGATTATCTCTCCAACGTCAAGGATGGAGATCAAGTCTTCGACATCGGCTGCGGTTCGGGCTACTGGCTGCAGGTCTACGTGGAATCCGGAGTGAACAAGGATCAGATTACCGGCGTGGACATCTCGCCATCCAATGTGGCTATGGTGAAGAAAAACGGATTCCAGGCGCTCTGGGGAGATGTCCTGCAGTTGAAGGTGGAAGACGCTGTCTCGGACTTCACGATTTGCAACGGTGTTATCCACCACACGGCCGATCCCTTTCGAGCATTACAGGAACTTGTCCGCATCACGCGGCCGAATGGTCTCATCTACTTGAGTGTGTATAACCGGTGGAACCCGTACTACTACATAGTACATCGGGCCACGTGGCCACTGCGCTACCTCTACTGGCACTGGTCAAAAAGGGTCGCGGATTTCGTCTATCCGGTGGCTAAGCTCTTCTTTCAACCACTCGGGCTACTTCTGCTTGGCCGGTTCTTCGATGACAAGTCCGGCAGGAAGCTGTTTATGGATCAAGTCATGACCCCTCGTGCGCACGTCTTCTCGAAGCGAAAGATCATTGGTTACGCGCAGCGGTGTGGCTGCCCGGTCGAGACGATCCGTTATACGAACACCTTTTTCATGGTCACTTCGGTCCTGCGCAAGTTAGAGTGAAGCGCAAGCCCGGCGTCCCCGCAAAGACGGACACGCTCAGGGGCGTTCCCAACCGTCATTTCGTATTCAGCATACCGAAAATCCTGCCCCGATATTTCCTCTATGAACGAAGGCTCCTTTTCGATCTAAGTCGTTGCGGATGGGAATCGTTGAAAGAGTTTTTCAAGAAACTCGTGAGGAAATACGAGGAGTGCGTCGTATCTATCTTATTTTATTGCTGTTATTTTTACGCCAAAGTCATCTGATTCGATCTTTAATAAATCCGATTGTTTTTAAGCCAAAGCATTAAATTCATTATTGTCCAGAGTGCATGGGCATTGTTTTTCTTCTCAGCGACATGGTCAGCGAGCATTCTCCGAACAGCTTCAACGTTGAAAAAACCTTGAGCCTTTAGACTCTTTTCTTGTAAGCAATCATGGAGGATCTCTTTCCATCCTTTCTGTTTGAACCACTTTTGGTAGGGCATGTTCAGGCCTTTTTTGGGCCTTTGGCGTATCTGATTAGGAATCAATCCTTTCACAGCGTCCCTGAGCGGTATTTTATTATACAACCATCTGATTTTCCTTTTCGATGACAAAGAAAACACAAAATTAACAAGGTCAATATCCAGAAAAGGAACTCTCAATTCCATGGTATGTGCCATACTCATTCTGTCGCCTCTAAGAAGGAGATCATCAACCAGATGCAGGTGACAGTCGGTAGCCATTATTTTGTTCAAGGAATCGTCAGATTCCATAGATGAGTAGAGATCCTCGTACAGTCTCGACGATTCCGCCCGATCTACCCCTCCAAGGAAGTCCTTTGTGAGTATCTGCTGTTTCTCATCATCGTTCATGCTGCACCGATACCAGAAATGTGCCTTGGGCGGATCGAACTTGGCCCCCGCAGTAAAACGTTTAAGTTTCAGGTCCAAGCTTACCTTGTTGTCTGAAACCGGCAGCATGTTGACCGCGAAGGTGAAAAGTCGATGCACGGGATTGGGAAGCATCTTATAATACCTCGACAGGTTCAGAGCAGCATAGGGTTCATAACCGCAGAATATCTCGTCAGCCCCTTCTCCGGAAAGTATGACCGTGACATAATTTTTTGCGTATTTGCAGATATGATAAATTGGAAATGAGGACCCTTCACAAAAAGGCTCTCCCAAGTGGGATGATATGTTTTCTATAGAATCAAGGATGATTTTTGAATCCAAAACCACCTCGTGGTGATTTGTTTTCAGATGATTGGCCATGAGTTGGGAAAATGGACTCTCGTCAAACGACTTTTCTTTGAATACGATCGAAAAAGTTTCTATTTGCTCTTCCATCATTTTCCCGGTCAATGCTGCAATCACGCTCGAATCAAGTCCACCGCTGAGAAGCACTCCTACGGGAACGTCAGCCATCAGTCTTCTTCTTACCGATGTTTTCAACAGATCCAATGTTTTCTCTGCAATATCTTTACGACTGATTTCCTTAATTGACGGATCGGGATTGATGGTCCAATATTTCCGCACCGAAACATCGCCGTCTTTCATAACCAGAACAGACGCTGGCGGGAGGCTCAAAAGCCCTTTATAAATCGTCTGTGGTTTTGGGATAAATTGGAGCGACAAGAAATCAGCCACCGATTGTGTGTTGAGTTCTTTTTTGAATGATGGGTGCGCAGTGATACTTCTGATTTCGGAGCCAAAAAGGAAACTGTCTACGTTCTTATAGTAGAATAGGGGCTTAATTCCTATATGATCGCGTGCCAAAGTCAGTATTTTTTTGTATCGGTCATAGATTGCAACAGCAAACATCCCTCTTAACTTGTTCCAGACCTCATTTCCTTGGTCCTGATAGAGATGTAAAATACACTCTAGGTCCCCGTTGGTATTAAACTTGTGGCCTTTCTTTAATAAGTTCGAACGCAATTCATTAAAGTTATATATTTCCCCATTGCCAATAAGAACTAACCGTCTGTTTTCACTAAAAATAGGCTGAGGTGAGTTTTCTATATCGACTATCGGGAGCCTTCTTGAACCCAGGGCTATCGTGCTGTCCGCCCAGGTAGAGTCGATGGTACCCCGATGTTTAATCGACTCTAACATGGATCCGATGTATTCGTTGGGCGGAGCATCCAATTTTAGATTATAGACACCTACGATACCACACATGCTGTTATCCTTCCTTTTTAGATCCACCTTTTACATGAATACAAATGCATAATCAAGAACCAAGATATAAGTGCGCCCCACCATTGGTTGTTAGCAATTATTTCTGGTAAAAAATGTTATAAACTGATAGCTTTCACATCGAATATTTTATTGAGGAGTTGGTTCGCTTGAAAACCCAATCAAACATAAATCTGAAAAGAAAAACAATTTATCTCTGTGGGGCAGGGGGAAAGGGCAACATTGGTGCTGAGGCCATCATGCTTTCGATCATCAAGATGTTCCAAGATCGCTATGAAGATGTGCACTTCATCATTAATTCGTGGTACCCCGACCGGATCCGGGAACTGTTGGCTCCTTTGGATGGTGATTTCACTATTTTTAGCCTTAAGCGTGAAAGCATCCTGGCCAACCCTGTTTCGATAGCAAAAGCGGACGTCTTCGTAATATGCGGAGACGTATCGATCAGTGAGACGGTGGTTTCCTTTCTCCCCATGTACTATGCAATACGAACAGTCGCACCCAGAATACTTGGCAAACGGGTCATTTTTCTTGGCATAGAGGCTGAAAAAATCAATAGATGGATGAATATTTTTGCCCTGAAATACTTAATCCGCTGGACAACCGATTATCACGTATTGAGAAATGAAAGATCTTTAGACAACCTTAGGCATGTCTCTTTTGGAGAAAAGTCGCTTCTTCTTGGTTGCGAACCCAGCCTGACTCTCTCTCCCAAACACCTCAAAGGATTCGAGTATCACGACGATAGGATTTCCGACTCCAAACTTCTTGTCGGATTTGGTATCAGGGATTTTTTCTCAACGTCGCTCAAGGTCGATATTATAAAGATGAAACTGCGGAGACGGGACGTTCCCACAGGGCTGATCACGAAGAAGATGCGTCAGATTATCAGATTTACGGCCTCTATTGCAGACCATCTTATAGAGAAATACGATGCTCAGCCTGTATTTATTCCGCATCATTTTTTGCCCAAACGTGACAGGGTCATACTGCCCGACTGTGATATCGCCGAGATGATCATCAATGAAATGAAAAAACCTAATGGCGCCGTTATACTCAAGAACAATCTGCACCCGTTTCAGATAATCAACTTCTACAAGCGACTGGATCTGGTTTTCTCGATGCGACATCACTCAAACTCGTTCGCCTACTACAATGCCGTGCCAACCTTTGGATACGGGATTTCTGAAAAAATTTTCAATTTCTTCGATGAAACTGGCCAAAATAACATGTTGATCGATCCGTACAAACCCGAAATGAGCGAAATAAAGTCACGCATCGATGAAGTACTCCGTAGCAAAGTCAAGATCTCGAAAAAACTAAAGGCTGAAATAGTAAAGTTTAGACAGCAAATGAACCAGGCGCTCGATACGGCGCTCAAGGGGGTGTAGCCCTTCGATATCTTTTTGGGCTCTTTCTATCTCAACCTCAGTTAACCCTAACGTTGCATAAATCTTCGACCCAAAAACGCTACGCTCGCTCTATATCAGAACCGTTTGACAGATACGGCGTGTCCACATCCACATTATATAATCTTTGAAAAAATACTAAATATTTCTCTAAGTACATTGAATTTGTTATGCCAAACGAGTTTAAAATCCACAGCCTCCTCATGGGGCAGCATTCCCAAGGCATATTGGGCAACAAATAGGAGGTTCCATGCAATCAAGGCGGCTAACAAGAACCGCGTTGGTACTACCCATTTTTTTGTCATAGTAAGAAACATTGCTAGCCCAATTGCAAATATAAAACTGCAATTAATGTAAGTACGTCCACCAAAAGTGTTGCCAAACGAAAAGTTACATGAGGCATTTAAATACCACTGCAGAATAAACGCAATAATTAGCGCTACGCCGATTTTCGAGTGTTTCCAGAGGAAAAGAAATACGCCTACTAAAGCTAGTAGAAGGGCTGGTGTCCAGCTGATTAAGCCATGCTTAGCTGAAAAAAGGCTATCCAACAAATGGGGATTTGCAAAATTAAAGATTGCGCCTCCATAGGAATAGACTAAGAAATGGCCATAAATAATTTTCCACACAACGAATTGTGGTAGCAACGCGAGTAGGAGAGCTATTCCAAACAAACCAACCTCGATAATCTGTTTCCGAAAATTGGAGACAAAGCCAGACTCGGTTTTCAAAACACCAAGCCATTCTATCACTATCAATACTAAAAACAGCGCATTTTGCGGCCGGATCAAAATCATCAGACCAGCTGTTAGCCCAAGTAAAACCACTGCCTTTTTCTGTCGGTTGCCGATATCTCTCACCCAGATAAAGGCAAACAGAGACACAGTGAACATAGACATGGAGTGGGACATAGTTGGTTCGATGGTTAGATAATAGAAAACGTTGGTTCCTAATGCAATGAGACCCGTAGATAGTAACGCTACATTTCTATGAAAAAATCGTATAATGATTTTATAAATAAAAACTAAACCAAGTAAGCCATAAATTATAGACCCTAACCCGACAAAAAATTGGTATAGTACGCTGTAACCATCCGGCTCTAAGGGGAATCCAAAATGTTCTGCTAAAATAGTCAGAGCG
>Ga0307425_1000283_pt1 | contig 32120 bp, 37 predicted proteins | sample SalMarWE160330MG_FD_202152 | JGI IMG/M metagenome (GOLD analysis project Ga0307425, IMG submission 202152) | Salt marsh sediment microbial communities from the Plum Island Ecosystem LTER, Massachusetts, United States - WE1603-30 | ecosystem: Environmental > Aquatic > Marine > Intertidal zone >...
TCGCCAACGCGTTCGCTGGCGGCGTGTTTCTGGGCGCGGCTCTGATGCACATGCTGCCGGACGCGAGAAACAACCTCGAGAGCGTCTTCCCCGACATGGAGTACCCTTATTACACGCTGGTGGCGGCAGTCGGTTTTCTTCTGGTGCTCCTGTTAGATAAGGGCGTGACGCTGCCGCGTTCAAACTCCGGATCGGTTTATCCCTATTTGCTGGCGCTCGTTCTATCGGTTCATTCCGTCATCACTGGCATAGCGTTGGGGCTGGAATCGAGCCTGATTGGAGCGACTGCGATCCTTATCGCCGTCTTGGCTCACAAATCGACAGCCGCCATGGCATTAGGTATCAGCTTCAATCGCGAGCGCATCGACACCCAACTCAGCCGGAACCTGCTGTGGATGTTCTATACGACGACGCCGATCGGTATTCTCTTGGGCACCTGGTGGTCGGTCTTCTTGGAAGGTCGAACCGCAATTCTCACCGAAGCCCTGTTCGATGCGCTTGCAGCCGGAACCTTCTTGTACATCGCCGTGGTCGACATCTTGGTTGAAGAGTTGAAGGGATCGCACCTGAGGCGGCTGTTTCTCCCGACGCTGTTAGGCTTCACTGTCATGGCTGTGATCGCGGTTTGGGCTTAGCCGACCAAGCGCAAATCCGAGTGCCGATGACGCGCGGGCTGTCGCACATCCTTCGCGCCGCTACGGCTTATCGTTCCGTGACGATAACTGCGCCGTGCTCTGATCCTTGTCTCGATCCTCGCCTCTTTCGTCTTTCCTTCGGTGCCACCACACGGTGAGCTGACGCCGCCAGCGCCGCACGACCGGCAGGTCGATCGACAGCACGAGAAGGCCGAGCGGGATCATCCAGAACCCGACCACCGGCAGAAAGCCCACCAGGCCGCCGGCGACGAGCAGAAGACCGATACCAATGCGGATCGGTTTCGATTCCGGCAGATGCCAATGCCGGTCGAAGATGCGAATCTTAGGGGCCATGGACTTAAGGACCGCAAGGACCGTTCCAGGGCGAGATAAGAGGTCTCATGAGGCGCCACAAGCTCCGTGTTCCCGCGACTTTGCGGCCTCCCCCCTTGCCACACCGCACCCGCGCCAGGGACTGCGCAAAGCGCTGGAAAGCCCCCGCCCCTTTTGCTATCTACCGGTCAAGCACCGCTTGAAGCTTATAGCGGGCTTCTGCTCCCCGGTAGCTCAGTTGGTAGAGCAAGCGGCTGTTAACCGCTGGGTCGCTGGTTCGAGTCCGGCCCGGGGAGCCAAATTTTTTCAACGACCTACCGTACTGGCGCGGGCCAAGCGCGAGCAGTCCTCACTTCACCGCCGGACAGTCGAGGAGGAGAAACGCCGCTCCTCTGGGTCCGGTCACTCGGCGCCGCACCGTGCAGGAGCGTGTCTTCTTGAGCGTCTTGCACGGCGCGATGTTGCGTCTGGCGTATACGAGCATCCGTGGATCGACGTAGGGCCGTTTTAGGATACAGATCGACTCGTCGGGTTGTGCCTCTCGACCGATCCACTGAGCGTCGATGCGGAGGGGAGAGTCTCTCCTGGGACGTGGAGGCTCTGCCATGGCGGCGAGCCCGATGCTGAGCACCAACGCGACCGGTAGCGCGATCCAGGCCGGCCGATGGCGGAGAACCGACGCGAAGGCGAGACCGGAGATCAGCGCGAGCAAGATCCCCGCAACGTTGGCCGAGAACGCGTGCCTCGTTGTGAAGTTGAAGAACACCACGTGGTGGGCGAGCACCGGTAGCGCGGCCAATCCGAGCGCAAGGAGATGCAGGCGCGGAAGCTTCAGCGAGCGGCGGAGCGCGATGGCGCCCAATGTCAAACACGTCCCCAGCACCAACACGGTTCCGTATCCGGCCCAGTAGTGATGGACGATGCTCTTCCAGTACCTCAGTTCGTACACCGTCATGCCACCCTCCGATCTCGAATCGAGTCCGGACCGAAAGTGGTACTTCTCGGCGAGGTGGTGGAGGAGAGGCATCAGCCCGTCGATCTGGGCGTACTGCAGGACCATGATCGCAACGGCGAGCATGGCCCCCACCCCGGCAGCGATTGCGGCCCGGACGGGGACGAGCCGCACAGCCGCCGCGATAGCGACCGCCATGGCGAAGAACACACCGATCCACTCGGTCAAGGTCAGCAGCATGCACAGCAAGCCGACGGTCGCGATCGCCCACGTCGAGCTGTCGGGCCGCAATCGAACGCAAGCGAAGATGGACGCCGCGAACAAGGGCTGGGCTGCGGCGTCGACGAAGTAATCGAACGTGTGCAGGTGCAACGGACTGGCGGAGAACAGGTAGACGCACAAAGCGAGAAACGCACCCGCGAACCGTTCCTCCTCCCGGCGCTCGGCGAGTACTGTCCATACGATGCCGAACAGACACAAGGCCGTTACGAGTTGCGCCCCGATGTTGATGATCGTTAGGAGCACCGCCGACGGCGAAAGGCCGAGCACGGTCGCCACAGCGTAGGGAACCAGGTAGCCCAGCGGCGGATAGGACACATAGTAGTTGGCACCGTTGGCCCCCATGAGGCCGTACAACGTGGGTATGAACGCGTCACCGGGCGCCGCCGAGAACGAGCACACCGGGGCAAAGGCATGCTTCAAGGCCCCCTCGGCTTCGAAGATCTTCAGGGTCAACAGGGTATGTGAGGTGAGCCAGCTGTTGCTCGTGAGCGCCTGCTCATCGAGCGCGCCACGGATGAACACGCAATAGGCCAAGGCGGCGAGAACGAGGAGGTAGTAGGCGCGACGCACACGTCACTTTAGCCCGAAATCTGCGGAGCGGCGCTGAAATGCCGAATGCTGCGTGTTCTCCGAGGCGGAGGGCACCTGTCTCCGAACCGGCGTCTGCCGCGCTGTGTTGAATTGTACTATCGGCCCGACATTGATGAGCTTCGCGGTGTCGCCGTTCTCGCCGTGGTCGCGTTCCATGCCGCACTCGACGGCGTAACGAGCGGTTTCATCGGGGTCGATGTCTTCTTCGTCATCTCCGGCTATTTGACGATGGGGCCGCGAGCCATCTTCGCAGGATGCTGGAAAATGTGATTCGGGAATGGCCAGTCCTTGGATGGGCCGAGACCGATGGTCATCCGCACGATAAAATCCGCCACGCGCGTCTCGCTCATAAGAGAGATCGCTTTCGCCCTTCCCCGCTCCGCCATCAAACGCCAGCGCCTATCATCCGCAACGACTCGCTCGATTTGCTCCCCCAGATCCGGGGCTCCATCGAAAAAAATCATCTCATCGTCGCCAAAATATTGCGAATAGCCGGAACACCGACGGCTGGCCACCAGCAGCCCATTGCCAAGGTACTGCGCCAGGCGGTCGGAGGCATAGAGGTCACCCTCGTACCTGTTGACGTTTAGTCCCACCTTTGCTTGGTCGAGAACTCGGTAGTAGGCGTCTCCATAGATTAGATTCTGCTTATTGCGGCCGTAAATCGCATAGCTCAGATTCGGCTTAAGACGCTGCAATTCGTCGATGAGCCCAAAGCGGTGGGCCGTCCCCCCCTTACGCAGCGCGCAGAAGACATCGGCCGTTTTTTCCTGCGTCGCATAAGCTGTAAGATTGTGAATCGAGACATCGATTGGGTTCGGGATAAACGCGACTGGGCAATTTCCCGCAAACCCTTCTAGAAGCGGTCCGCCCGTCGTTGCAAAACCGAAATCCGCGCTGTCAAGCAGCTCACGGAACCGGCCCGCGCCACGGGCGCCTAGCGGGTCATGCCACACGACCGCCACACGGCAATGGGGCAGCTCCTGCCTGACTTGCTCCACGGTGTGCGTGCTGACTAGGACACTCCTGTGCAGACAGATCAGATCGGGGTGCAACTCCCTCACTGTTTCGAGCACTCGGCTATGCATTAGCCGCTGCCCAATCCGCTGAACACTCAGTGCTTGTTTAAGACAGCGGCGCTCGTCCAACGTTAGGACGAGGTGCCCGTTGCGCGTAAAGCCGTTGCCGAGGTAATTCTGAATTCCGTAGAAAAAGCTGCCGCTTCTAGGTCCTGGGTTCAAGGGAGCAATGAGCAGAATGCGCATACTTGGGATCAAGCCCGTAGACGGGCATTCTCTTTTTCATCTTGCTGAAAAATAGCGTCTACAAACATTCTGGCGCTGGGTCAAAGTTGGCGCTTGGTACCCGCGTTTGCCGTGTTCGTCATCCGTCCCTCTACGTCTTGGCGGGTGACATATTCGCCGTTCAATCCCTTGAAACCTTGGGTCATCAACTGGAAGTGACGGTTGGCGTTCCGCAGCTTGCGCGTCGCTCGCTCCGAGGCATTGACCAGGCGGCTAACGCGGCAATCGACGTGATCACGCAGCGACCTCAGACCGTATCGCAAGCCCCACGCTGCCGCTGCCAGAGCGACGGGGAAACTCCGCACTTTGCGAAGCCTCGCAACGTGATTCCGGTGCATGATAGAGGAAACCTGCGTCTTGTTTTGCCGGGCAGTCACATGTTGCAAATGATAGAGCGCGGAATCTAGATTATATTCGGGAAGCATTTCGTTGAGGCGATCGGGAAGGTCCGTTCTGATATCGCAGACGAAGAACCGATGCGGCTTGCCTGCGAAGAATTCAACGACGTTGCTATGATGTGTTTCCCACTCCCTCCGCCAACGCTGGGCAAGCTCCTCATCCGAAGAAATTCCAAGCAGGGCCTTCTGCGTAGCTGCATATCGTCCCTCCCCAACAACGAAACGACTCCTGATCCAGTCCTCCCGGTCCCGCGTGTTCAAGATGAACACAGCGTCGGGATAGCGGGCGGCCAGTTGCGGATAGAGCTTATAGCCCTCGAGGATTTCGTCCGGTCCGTTCGACTCCATATCAAAGAAAGCGTCATAGTTGTAACCCGAGAGAATGTCCTCGCCCTGTCTTAGATTCCTGAACATCCGTTGCGCGAGCTTGCCAAAATCGTAGTGGACGCTGCGGACGCCATTGGCGCGGAGATATCCGTGCATGGTTAGTGTGCCGCAACGGTTGAACCCGATTTGAAAGACTTTCATGGCGAACCCGTATCAGGAGGTTCCGGGGCTAAATTTAGGCCCGAGACCAGCGAATTTGCGCGTAAGTCTAAGTTCGACGTCTGTAGGATCGTCGTGCATGGGCGAGCCCATAAATAGCTCTAAGGTCGGTCGCGGTCTATAAGCCTGATGAGCTTTCGGAAAGTGGTATACGCATGATCATCTCACACGAGCACAAGTTCATCTTCTTAAAAACGCGAAAGACGGGCGGGAGCAGCCTTGAGTTGGCACTCCGAAAGCTGTGCGGACCCGATGATGTCATTACCCCGATAGGAGACGAAGAGGAGCTTCGACAACGCAGCCTAAACTACGATGGAAGGGCACCACAGAATTGGCAAGTGCATAGCTGGTGGCGCAGCCCACAGCCCCTGTTCAAGCGTTACTGGCTCAAGGCTAGTGCAAAGGATTACGGCTTTTACAACCATATTCCTGCAAACGACGCTCGTATGCTTCTGAAGGATGATGCCATTTGGAACAATTATTTCAAATTCGCCTTCGAACGCAATCCGTGGGACCGGCAGGTTTCAGCCTATTTTTTTCGTTATCGAAAATCGAAAAACCCACCGTCGTTTTCGGAGTACATGCATCGCCCACGTCGAGCGTGGATTAATAATTACGACATCTACTCAATAGACAACGAGGTTTGTGTTGATTTTGTCGGCCGTTTTGAAAATCTTTCCGATGATTTCGGCAAGGTGCTAAAAACGGTGGGCCTTAGCTTCGATGCTCCACTCCCCCAAGCCAAGACAGATTTCCGAAGGGACGCGAAGCACTACCGTCGTCACTACGACGAGGAAACCCGTGAACTGGTCCGCAAGTGGTATGGCCGAGAAATAGCTCTCCTCGGATACGAGTTTTAACGCGCCAAATTGCATTCGCTCGCCACGGCCATCGAGGCCGAGAAAGGGCCTACGCCCCGCCGATCACGCCGCGCTCCTGGCCCCAGCCTTGGACAACAGTTTCTGGTAGCGCGCGCGCCATTTCTGCGGCGGCCCATCGAAACGCTGACAAAGCTCTTCGACCATCGGCAGATACTGCGCGGCAATCTTGTGCTGGAATTCGAAAGGGATGGGCGATGAGCCTGCCGCCGAATTCACGGTGCCTTTGGGAAGGAGCCGGCCGACCCTATCGGAATCTACCCCGAGGAACGTGAGGACATCGGTGACGAAGCGTTCCGGCTGATCTTTAAGCTCGTCGAAGAAGCAATAATGAATCTGCGTTGGCGAAAAGACCGCTTCGACCCGCCTTATCGTTTCAGTATAGGCGGAACGTGCCACCAAGCTTGGTTTTTGCGAATGTTCGAGCGCATAAGTCAGTGTCAGGGGCCCAGCCAGGCGGGAGTTCCGGAATCCGGCATTGACTGCCGACCAGGCGCGATTGACCGGATCTCGCATGACGAAGATCAGCGCGACCTCAGGATTGATGCGCCGTATACGCTCAAATGTTTCCTCGTCCAGCTTCGCATAAGCCGGCGTGATCTCACCGGTGACGGCACCCCTGCTTCGGCCTTGGCGGAACAGGCTCGCGTACCACTCGTCGTTTCGCTTGCCCAAAACATATCTGAGATGCCACGGGTCCAGGATGTCCCTGCCCGACACCAGCGTACGGCGTATGCGGCGCCATCTCCCTTGATGCTGCCAAGTGCGGCCGGCCGTCAATTGGTCGAAATAGTGAAGCTCCTTGACGGGAGGCAGCCACAGTGCGGGGTGCTTTCGTAGAACGCGGTGCAGCCAGGTGGTTCCGGAGCGCTGTGCACCGATCACCAAGAAATCCGGCCCGCGCGTTCCCCGGCTCGCGGTCATATGTTGTCGTCCTCGTCGTTCTCGTTGTTCTCGTCGAACGTGGATCGCTCTTTATAAGCGATCGCCCCCTCGGCTCAGGCAGACAAAATCATTGTAGCTCGACTTTTTGATGCCGATATCTCTTGCGTTTGGATAATGTCCGTTTGGAAAACGTTCGCCATGGGTCGGTCGCTTTACCTCCAATAGTGGAAATTTTCCAGAAAATTTGCAGCGCGGGCGGTTTCGGATTTGCCCAGGCGTCGGCGCTTGATCGTCTTGCGTTGCGATGGGTGGCCAAATGGGCCGCACCGTGCGCTTGAGCCGTGATACGCCGAGGGGACGCCAGTAGGTCAGGCTGGGACGGCTTCGATCACGCAGATGGGGCGCTCGGTCGGCACGATGCGGTTGAGTCGCAAACCCGAAGCGGCGAACAGTGCGGCGAATTCCTCTTCCGTGCGCTCCTTGCCGCCCATCGTCATGACCAGCATCTCGATATCGAGCAGCTTGGCCTGCGTCGGCCCTGGCTCATCCGTCACCACCAGCTCGCACAGAAGCACACGGCCGTCGCGCGGCAGCTTCTCGCGTATGAGAGAGAGAATCGTGCGGCAATGCTCATCGCTCCAGTCGTGGATGATGTATTTCATTAGATAGGCGTCGCACCCGTCAGGGATGCGCTCGAAAAAATCTCCTGCCTCAAGTACGATGCGATCCGCGCAGCCCGCGAACTGCTCCTTCGGCACCGAGGCAATGACTTCAGGCCGGTCGAACAGCACCCCTTGCACGTCCGGGTAAGCGCGCAGGATCGACGCAAGTAGCAGCCCATGACCGCCACCGACATCGGCGATGTGCCGAATTCCGGAGAAGTCGTACGCCTCCACGATCGCCTGCGCTGCGCCTGCGCTTGAGGCGGTCATGGCATTCTGAAACCTCTCGCACTGCCCCGGCCGCTCGACAAGCACCTCCCAGATCGGCTTGCCATAAGCTTCCGTGACGCCGTCGGTTCCAGTGCGCAGACACGCGCTGATATGCTCATAGGCGCGGGTGGAGAACTCGTCCCCAAACATGATTGCGTTGTTACGGATCGAACCCGGCGCATCGGTCTTAAGCAGCTCACCGATCGGGGTCAGCGCGAATTGCCGGGACGGGCCTTCATTAAACACGCCGAAGCTGGCGAGCAGGCGCATGACGCGATAGAGCGAGGGCGCATGCGCCCCGGCTTTGGCAGCGATCTCCTCGACCGGCCGCGGCAAAGCGTCCATATGATCGGCAACGCCGAGCCGCGCCACGCCTGAAAGCGAATAGGTGATCTGCTTCCCGAATAAGAGCTGCATCATCGCCAAGTGCGGCGGCAGTGGTGTTTCGTCAGCCATCAAGGACCTCTCGTTGCGGGCGAACCGAATCCTCCCCGGTTACCACGCGGGGCGGAGGAGTGAGCTAATAATGGGTGGGGAAAAGGCCGCCGTCGATCAAGCGTCCTGACGCGGCTTGCGAGGGGCCAAAAAGAGCGAAAGGGCCGGACCCGACCCTTTCACCCCCGTACGCGGCTAGGCGGGGAACGCAACACTAACCCCCGCCGAACCCTCAACTTTTTAGCCGCTATGGAGGTTCCGCCGGCACGCCAAGAAACGAATGGAGGGCGCAAAAAGGCCCGGAATCCCGCCTCTGACGGAAGCGAAATCCGGGCCTTGCAGCCTAGGCCGGGATGAATTTCAGCGACACCCCGTTGATGCAATAGCGCAGTCCGGTCGGCTTTGGACCGTCGTTGAAGACGTGACCGAGATGACCGCCACAGCGGCGGCAATGCACTTCGTCGCGCACCAGACCGAAGGTGTAGTCGGTGTCCTTTTCGACCGCGCCTTCGATCGGCTCATAGAAGCTCGGCCAGCCGGTGCCGCTCTCGAACTTTGCCGCGGAGGAAAAGAGCGGCAGGTCGCAGCCGGCGCAGACAAAGACGCCTTCCCGCTTTTCCTTATTGTGGGGGCTGGTGAAGGGGCGTTCCGTGTCCGCCTCGCGCAGCACCGCGTATTGCTGTGGTGTCAGAAGCTCGCGCCATTCCTCGGGCGTATGCGTCACCTCGAAGGTCTCGGTCGCGGCATTGGCGCCCCCGCCGCGCCATCTGAGCGCGGCTGCGCCTGCCACGCCAAGTGCACCAAGGGCGATCCCGCCAATCGTGACGTTGCGTCTCGTAAGCATGATATCTCCTCGGGTCTTGAACAGAGCATTGCGCCTCGGCGCGCGCGAACAACGCCCGCGCCGGAGGCCAAACTCTAATTTCTAAGGGATATCTAAGCACTCTGCCCTGTGCTGCAACTCACTTTGCGCACACGCAAGATCACGACCAAGTGTCAGGGTGCGGGAGCGGGCTTATATCCATCAGCCCCGGGAGACGACCTGGCCCAAGGGAATGTCGATTTCGCAGCGCACACCCTTGGGCTGGAAGGACAACGCCACATCGCCCTCAAGGGCGCGGCCGACCACGCTTTCGATCACAGACCGGCCAAAACCCGAGCGCTCAGGCGGTTCCACCGGGGGTCCCCCTTGTTCCTGCCAAACGAGCCTCAGTTTCGACGCCTCCTCGCAAAATTCCCAGCTGACGCTGACTTGGCCATCCGGCTTCGACAACGAGCCATGTCTTTGCGCGTTGACGGCGAGCTCATGCAGAGCAAGCGCGAGATTTTGCACGGCCTCCGGCTTCAAGAGGACATCTTCGCCTTCGATGGCGATGCCGTCGCCGAAGCGCTCGGCATGGTCTCCCAGTTGGCGCTCAACCAGCATGCGCAAGGACGCACCCTGCCAATCGTCGGCGATGAGGAGGTCGTGAGACGAGCCGATCGCCATGAGCCGCGCGCCGAAGCGGTCGAGGAATTCGTCAACCGAGTGCGTGCGCGACGCGGTTTGCCGGGCGATGGCGTGAACCACGGCGAGCAGATTCTTGCAGCGATGGGTGAGCTCGCGCAGCAGGAGGCGGAGCTGATCCTCGTTGGCCGCGACCTCCGCCTGCAGCCGGTCGCGCGAAGGAAGACGCAACAGGCGCGGCGCGAGCACCCCAAGCGTCACGGCGGCAGCGAGCGCGGACACGGCACCCAGTGCCTTCAACACGAGGTGCGGTTCTGTGCCCGACAGGCCGGGCACCCAAATCGCCAGAAAAGAAACAAGATGCGCCAGCCCGAGCGCGACCATGAACAGGGTGAACAGCACCACAAGCGCGGTCAGGCCGGGACGGTGCATGTCTCGCCTGCGATAGAGGTAGAGGAGAGCGGCGGGGATCGCCAGAAAAGACACGGCGATGAGGCCGTCGGAAAGAGCCTGAAGCGGCTCGGGTCCGAGCGCGCCATTTGCGTCCAAATTCAGCCAAGAGGTCATACCGTCAGCCCGTCAGCCGGGCGTTTCCATGGCGGGGAGGCAACGGCCTGCCTGCCGCGCAACGCGTCTCGAATCCGCCGAATCTGGGCGGGTTTTTCCATTTCTGCAAGGCGCCTCCAAAGCTTAAGGGAACTCTTGTGCGCCATGTGCGTTTGATCGCTGTTCGAGGGCACGCGAACATCGTCCCGCCCCTCCCCTGGTGCGCTCGAACACCCCCGCCCGCAGCCGGCCTCCCCCGGTTGCGGGCGCATTTTTGCGAGGCCCGAGACTTGCTCTCTAACGCGGGGCTGAGCCTTTTCGTTGCATCGCCGCCACAAGGCGCCGTCCCTAGAAACCCGCCACCGCGGCAAGCAAATCTCTGTCTGTGAAGGGCTTCTTGACAAGAGGGGCATTGCGGTGGGCTGCCGGTAGATGCTCGCGTCCATAGCCGCTCACAAAGGCGAACGGGATGCCGCGCGCAATCAGGGCATCGGCAACATGGCCAACCGGTTCGCCGCCAAGATGGGCGTCGAGAAGCGCCCCCTCCACCCTCTCGCGGGCGATCGTCTCGAGCGCGTCGCCGACATTCGCGGCGGGGCCGATCACGGTGAGGCCCGCCTGTTCGAGAGCGGCCGTAATGTCGAGGGCAATGAGGAACTCGTCCTCGACCACGAGAATGCGCGTTGCGGCCATTCTGTCCGGCACCTTTCGCTAAGCAATATGCGTAAGCGATTTCATTTGATTTTCGGCGGGTGATCAAGGCTCGTCGCGACGGGACCCCTCAATCCCCGTCTCACTTGGGTTGGCGGCTAGTGGGACGATGCAGAAAAGAGTAGGCTCATTCGGGCGGCGGGAACGAATCGATCATCAGAGAAATGTCCCGCGCCTGGCTTGTAGCAGCGGGACACCAACTGAGGGGGGAACGATGCTACCGACAATCCTCGTCATTATTCTCATCTTGATGCTGATTGGGTTCCTTCCGGCCTGGCCGTATAACCGGGATTGGGGATACAGCCCCTTCAGCGTCGTGGGCCTCGTCTTCGCGATCGTCCTGGTCTTGCTGATTCTTGGAAAATTCTAGCGCCGGATCGAATTCGGCTGGTGCGGTCTTGCGCGCTCAAGCTCCAACTTGCGGCCGGTCGCGCAACTTCGCACTCTGCTCGAAGAACAGTGCCTGCGACACCACCGCCTTCACCGTGTCGGGCTGATACGGTTTGGTGATGAGAAAGGCCGGCTCCGGCCTTTCGCCGGTCAGAAGCCGGTCGGGATAGGCGGTAATAAAAATGACCGGCACGGTGAAGGAGCCGAGCATCTCGTTCACCGCGTCGAGGCCCGAGCTGCCGTCGGCGAGTTGAATGTCGGCGAGCACGAGCCCTGGCTTGTGCCGATCGACGGCGCTGACCGCCTCGGCATGGGTGCGGGCGACGCCGGTGACACGATGGCCAAGTCCTTCGACAATGCTTTCGAGATCCATGGCGATCATCGGCTCGTCTTCGATGATAAGGACGTCCGTGGCGACTTGGGCCGCAATCTCGCGGCCTGCATCGTTGATCAGCTCATCGAGCTTGCCGGGTTCGATGCCAAGAATCTGCGCCGCTTCGGCGGACGAGAAACCTTCCACGGCGCAGAGGAGAAAGGCTTGCCGCGGGAGAGGCGTAATCGATTCGAGCTTGCGGTCGACCGCGGTCGCGGTACCGCTTGAACCTTCCGGCTTGAGGTTAACGCCGACGGAGTTCCACAGGCCGACAAACACGCGGTACAACGCCACGCGCGGATCGAGCGCCGTGTCAAATAGCTTCGGATCCTCGATCAGCACTTCGAGCGTTGCGGCGACATAAGCGTCGCCGGCAGACTGGGTGCCGGCAAGGGCACGGGCGAATCGCCGCAGATAAGGCAGATGGGGCGCGATCGCCTTCGACGTCGGCATCCTGTTGTGACCTTTTGTTGATGGGCCCGGGAACGAACCCCATTTCTCACAAACCGGGCTGAGGGTGGCAACTCAAAAACCGCACCAAGGCGACAGTTAACGCGCGCGGCGGAACCATGGTTCCAGAAGATGGAACCAATTGAGTGCTTTAGGCGTTTTTGCCTGCCTAAAGCTCGAAGAATCCGGTATCCTGGGCTTGCCAAGGAAGGGCGTGCTGGGGACCGTTGTGACTCGCGATACGAATACAAAGGATCGCCGACAAAAGATGTCAGGCCCCGCCAGCAAGACGGACCAGGGCGCGCCGCAAGACTCGGCTGCGCCGGAAGGCGCCAAAGCCGAGGGCGGTCTGTCCCCTGCCCTGCAAACTCACATCGGCCGTCATGTCCGCGCGGTGTTCGATGAGGTCGCGCAAGAGCCCATACCGGAGCATCTCTTGCGACTGCTTAATGATCTTGAGGGAAGCGGAGACAAATAGTTGCGGCGCGAAGTTTCCTCCAGTCTGCGAGACCAGCTCGTGGCAGAAATCGGCAGTCTGCGCGCGTTCGCCGTTTCGTTGTGCGGCGACAAGGAGCGCGCCGACGACCTCGTGCAAGAGACGCTGTTCAAGGCCTGGAACCATCTGGAGTCCTTCAAGGAAGGGACCAATCTCAAGGCCTGGCTGTTCACCATTCTGCGCAACACCTATTTCTCGGAACAGCGCAAACAGAGGCGCGAAGTCGAGGATGCCGACGGCGCCTATGCGGCGCGGCTTGCCACTCACCCTGCGCAGCACGGTCATATGGAGATGCAGGATTTTCGGGCCGCGCTGTCGCAGCTTCCCGACGATCAGCGCGAAGCCCTGGTTCTGGTCGGGGCGGCCGGCTTCTCCTATGAGGAGGCGGCGGAGATCTCCGGTTGCGCGGTCGGCACGATCAAGAGCCGCGTCAATCGCGCACGAAACCGGCTCGCCGACACGCTCGGTTTCGAAGAGGAGGACAGCGGAACCGGGGGCGAAGGTTTGAGCAAGACGGCCTGACCCAGTTTCGTTTTTTCCGGATCCAGCGTCTGCGCTATTCTATTGAATAGACATCAGACGATTGAGACCGAGGCTTTCCTTGCCATGACCTTTGCCGCCGCAGACCTCGACCAAGCCAAGCTCGACCCTGCTTCCGTGTTCCATGCACCTGAGGACGTGCTGCGCACGGCGGAGCTTTCGGTCGAGGACAAGCGGGCGATCCTCAAGCGGTGGGAGGCCGATGCCGAGGCTTTGCTCAGGGCAAGCGAGGAAGGCATGTCTCCGATGGAAAATCGCAGCGCGGCGGAGCTGCTGCAAGCGGTGCAGAAAGCCTTGCTCTCGCTCGAGCGCCCCGCCCCGTGACCCTCAAAAGGCGCCCCGCGTAGCGCCTGACAAGCGAATTCTATCGGGCCTGGTTCGGTTTAGGGCCTTTCCGCCGGCGCCCCTTGACCAACGGGCCACGAAACCAAATCTATTTCTTAGAAACTGTCGCGTTAGGCCGGCTGTTAAGTTGCCGGAAAGCCAGATTCCGGACACTCGGCCGGTCCGAATTGGCCGCTGTCATAAGGTTCCTGTTTGACCCCCGTTCTAAGAGAGTGAGGCTAAAGATGGAAAACGAGCATTCTTCGGAATTCGGCACGCAACCGCCAAAAGAAGAAACCAAGGCCGATAAGGAATGGTCTGAGTTCGAGCGCGATCTCGAGACTTTGGGCCGGCAACTGGCCTCCCTTCAAGAGCACACCGGAGCGCTTGGGGTACAGCTGGTGTCGACTCTGGAGGCCAGCTTCGAGGAGATGAAGAATCGCGCGGAAAGCTTTAGCCAAGCGCGCGCTCGCGAGCTCGATCAAGTGCGCGAGGCGGCTTGGCAACAAGCCCGCGAGGCGGAAAGCACCTTAAGCGATGTGCGCCAGCGTTCCACCGAGACCGCGCGCCAGATGTGGGAGCGGTCCGAGCCGCTTCGCCAGGGCGCCGCAGATGTCGGCGTAGGATTGTCTCGCGCTTGGGCCGAACTCAGGGCCTCTTTCGGTAAGGCCGCCGACCGGCTCAATACCGAAACGCCTCCGAACGGCGCGACCCCCGCCACCGGCGAAGAGGGTCCCAAGCCGACATAAGGCGTTCGCGGACGGGCCGGCGATCATGCCGGATATCTCGTAATCAAAACGGTCATGGCCACACGGCCATGACCGTTTTTGTTTCCGGGTAAATCGGCGTTATGAGCCGGCTGTTGCGTGCGCGGGACTGCACCCAGCGTCCGCGGCCTCAGGGATCAACTCGGCGCGAACCAGCCCGCGTACCGAGTTGCCGAGATAGACGCGGTCGGCAGCAAGCAAATCTTGCGGGGTCAGCACCGCCTCGCTCGCTGCAGCGCGCGGCAGATCGAGCAGCTCCTCACGCAGCGTGCCAGGGAGAAGGCCGCACGTGAGCGCGGGCGTAAACAATCTGCCGTCGATCTCAACGAACAGAGTCGTGCGCGTGCCTTCTGTGAGCTCGCCCTTGCTGTTGAGGAACACGACCTCGTCGCAACCGGTGAGCGCCTTCTGCCGCTCCATTTCCCGCTCGTACAACGCCCGGCGTGTGGTCTTGTGATAGAAGAACGTGTCCTTCTCATCGAGGCGCTGATCGGAGATCACGAAACGCCAGACCGTGTCCTTAGTCGGCAACGTGATCGCGGTCGACGTCACGGTCATGGCGCCGTCTTCGGCAAGGAGAAGCCGCACCAGCGCCACCGGCGCCTCGATGCGGGCAGCCTCCTCGTTGAGCGCGGCAAGCACCGCCTCGCGCGAGAACGGATAGCCGAAATGCCCGGCCGAAGACTGCAGCCGGGCAAGATGCCGCTCGATCAGGTGGAAGCCCCTTCCCTGCTCGAAGCGCAGCGTTTCGATCAGCTCGAACGGCGTGTCGAGCTTGGTGAGGAAATGCGCCTTCAACAGACATTCGTCGAACTCGGAATCAGCCTTGGAGTCGGCCACGATGCCGCCGCCTATTCCCATCTCCCCTTCACCGCCGACGAGCATGACTGTGCGGATCGCCACATTGAACTCGGCGTCGCCCGAAGGCGCGATATAGCCAATGGCGCCGGTATAGATGCCGCGCGGCGCCCCTTCGAGCTCCCGGATGATCTCCATGGCGCGAACCTTAGGCGCGCCGGTGACCGAGCCGCACGGAAACAGCGCACGCAGCATGTCCTTCAGCCCCATGTCGGATCTGAGCTCGGCGGAGATGCCGGAGGTCATCTGGTGCACGGAGCGATAGGTCTCCACCGTGAACAGGTCGGTCACCTCGACGGAGCCGATCTTGGCCACGCGGCCGAGATCGTTGCGCAGGAGATCGACAATCATGAGGTTTTCGGCGCGCTGCTTCTCGTCGACGGCGAGCCAGGTCTTGAGACGTGAATCTTCGCGTGGCGTACGCCCGCGCGGCGCCGTGCCCTTCATCGGGCGTGCCGAAATGCGCTTGCCCTCACGGCGGAAGAACAGCTCCGGCGACAGGGAAAGGACATCGAGGTCGCCGGTTTGGATCAGCGCGCCGTGGGCGACCCGTTGTTTGCGGCGGAGCGCCGAATAAAGCGCGATCGGATCGCCCTCGAAGGCGAAGCCGTATTTCATTGTGAGATTGATCTGATAGACGTCGCCGGCGGCGATGTAATCCTTCACCCTGGCAAAGGCGCGGTCATACTCTTCGCGCGCCCAGGACAGCGCAAGGCCGGAGATCTTCGCTCGTTCGTTTCCGCCGTTAGAGTCGAGCCAGGATCGCGTGCCTGCATCGTCGAGCGGCCGGGGAGACTGGAACAGCCCGAGCCAGAATAAGGGGACGCGCCGGTCGGCGGTGAACAAGTCCCTCAGCTTCGGCTCGAGGTAATAGCCAAGCTCGTAGGCGAAGAATCCCGCGGCATGAAGTCCTCGCGCCAGACCGGCCTGGACTTGGTCCAGCGCGCTTTCGACATCCTCCGGTGCGTAAGGCGCAACCACAAGCTCCGGATTGGAATAGAGCAGGCTGCGGCCGCCCGGAGTCAGGCTGTCATCGAGCAGAATGTACGGGGAAGCAGCCATTACCTGAGAGATCACGCCAGCATCCGCATGATAGGCAGCATAGCCGATATGGAGGCTCGAAGTCTCAAGATCGCGTCCGGAATTGATGCCTGGCTCAAGCCAGAATCAGCATCTCGCCTTTGCCAAGCACGGACATGTCGCCCATCAGCCTGCGGGCGCGTGCGCCAAGTTTTGTCGGTTTGCTATTGGCGCGAAGCCAACGCTCAAGCAACCTGAGATAATCGAATTCAAGCACGCCGCAATCGCCGAACGTGGGCAAGATGGTCTTGGGCTCTTTCACGAAAATCAGGCTGCCGCGGCGCAGGCCGAAACCGGCATTGGCGCCTACGCCCCGCTTGAACAGAATGGTGCCGGCGACCATGCGCGCGCCGGCATAATCGCCGGCGTCACCGGACACGATCACGAGTCCGCGCCGCATGCGTTCCCCAATGAGCGGTCCGGCATTGCCGCCGATGGTGAGCACCCCTCCCCTCATGCCGAGCGTCTCGCCGACATTGATGCCACCGGCGCGCTCGCCGGCGTGCCGTGAGATGTCGATGGTTCCGCCCGCCATGCTGGCCCCGGCCAAGGCGCCCGCGCTGCCTTTGACTTCGATCTTGCCCTTTTTCATGCCGGCGCCGAGATAGGCACCGGCATTGCCGTCGACCACGATGGCACCTTCGGCCATAGCGTCACCGATCTTGTCGCAGCGCGCGTCGGTGCCAACAAAGACGACCTTGGATGCGTCCTTGCCCTTGACCTTGAACATATCGCCAACTGTCACGGGGACGCGTGTTGTCCCGATCGCAAGCGCTTCGATGTCCTTGGCCTTAAGGCCGCCGAGCCGGTCCGGCGTCAGCGGCGACAGATCGAGCCGCTCCTCAGGTGCGTTCTTCAGTTGGAAGGTCAGCGCGCTCACGCGACGATCTCCTTCAGATGGAAATGATGCGGGCCGAGATTGCCGCCGTAGTTCCCCGCGGTGATGTGCGTGACGCCTTCCTTGGCGCCGCCTTTGGCGACGGCATGAACGCCCGCATGCATCGCTTTGGCGACCGACTCTTTGGTCAGCCCATCGATCACGATCTCCATCACCGCTTCGACATTCAGCGGAAGTTTCGTGTCGACAGCGGCCTTGAGGGTCGGGCAGTAGGCGTGGTTGGTCGAGGCGATCTGACCTTTGTATTGGGAACCGACCTTCGAGCCAGAGCGCACGATTCCTCCGGGGAACGGCGCAATAACCCCTTCGATTTCGGAGATCGCTTCGACGGCGCGCTCGGTTGCGCCCAGCACCGCCTGATATGACTTGCCGAGCACAAGCAGATTGCCGCCGCCGACCGCCTTTTTGGTGAGACCAGTCGTTGCCTCGCACAGAAACTCGCCGTCCATGACCGGGATGCGCCAGAACCTCCTGCCCCCCACCACTTTGGACATCTGCCAGCCATCGCCGAAAAAGCGGAGCGAGGCGCCGAGCTTCAGCTTTTTCTCGCCTTCGAGACCGGCGAAGCAGGCCGAGCCGGGGCTCGTCAACACGCACTGGCCGACCCGGTTGCGGAGCTGGCGCTGAAGCTTGTCGGCATCCATGGTGAAGAGCAGCACGGCGACGCCGGGACGTCCGTCCAATGTCTCTTTGGGCGAGAGGATCCGATCGATCCCGGCTTCGGCCCCGCAGGCGATCACGGACGTGGCAAAGCCGGTCATGCTTTGGGCGGCGGTCAGCGCCCATTTGAGAGAGGGTGCGGTGATGACAATCCGCGTGCCGACCATGGGAAAGGCCTCGGCGAACGTCTCGACGACGGTGATACCTTTGATTTTCAGATCGGCCATGGCGCGATCGGCCCTCTCCGGCGGTTCAGCCGCGCACACTTAAACAGGTGGCTTGAGAGGCGCAAGGGCGAGGCGAAATTCGCTCAAGTCTTGGGCTTGTCGTATTTGATGTAGGAGAAACGCATGTCTTCGGCGGGGGTCCCCTCAAGCGCGCCCCCTTCTTTGCCCGGCTCCCAATGGACGACATCTTCGATCTTCTTGGCGAGCTCGAAATCCTTATCGGTAATGCCTTTGGCCGCGTGATTCATGAGCCTGATCTCGACCCAGGCATAGGAGGCGGTGATATCGGGATGATGCCAGGCAGCCTCGGAGAGATGACCCACGCAGTTGATCACCATGAGGGTCCCCTTCCAGCTATTGGTGCGATAGCGCCGCCTGATCCAGCCGTCTTCGAGGTACCAATGAGGCAACTCCTTTTTGAGACGCTCCTCGACCTCGCTATCGCTATAGGTACGCTCTGAAGTTGCCATTATCCTTCTCTTTTGAAAGAGTGACCGTATTCACTTTAGCCAAAGCATAGCGAGAGGCTTCGGACCGATCAATGGAGGCCTTTCCCGCCCAGTCGAGAACCGCAAACACGGCGGATTTGCCGCGCGAGGCGATGGTCACCGCGACGGCACGGCTGCATTTTGGCTTTGTCGACCCAAGCGGACGGAGCGCGCGCCCGTTCGGCTCGTTCGGACTTTCGCTCGATCGGCCGGAGACGCGGCTCGTCCTGAAACGGGCAAAGACGTTTTCGGTATATGGGCCCGAGCGGGACCGCGCCGAACGCTATCTGAAGACGATCGCCGCGGATTGCCGTGTCGATGACTGCTATGATCTCAAGATCGAGGAGGCGATCCCGCCGCATGCCGGACTTGGCTCAGGGACCCAACTCGCTCTTGCCGTCGGGTCCGCGCTTGCCGCGCTCGAAGGGCTCAGCCTCGAGCCGCAAGAGATCGCGGCGCGGCTTGGGCGCGGCGCACGTTCAGGCATTGGTATTGCCACCTTCGTCCAAGGCGGCGCCGTGCTCGATAGCGGGCCGGTGGGAGGCAGTTTGCCAACGCTGGTGAGCCGCGTGCCCTTCCCGGCCGAATGGCGCGTGATCCTGATCTTCGACGACAAAGCACAAGGGCTTGCCGGCGCGAGCGAGATCGAAGCCTTCGAGACCCTGCCGGATTTCCCGGCGCGCGATGCCGAGACGCTCTCGCAGCGGATCAGGGAGGGCGCGTTGCCTGCGCTCGCCCAAGCCGATTTCCCGGCCTTCTGCCAGCATGTCGCTTATCTGCAAGCCTGCATGGGCGCTTATTTCGCACCCATGCAAGGTGGGATCTATACCAGCCCGCGCGTCGCCCAAGCCCTTGACTTGCTGCGCGATGAAGGGATCGTCGGGCTTGGCCAGAGTTCCTGGGGGCCGACCGGCTTCGCCTTTACCGCCTCAGCGGCCCAGGGCGAAGACTTGCTGGGGCGGTTGCGGGCCGAGCTCAATCAACCGGGGCTGAGCTTCGACCTCGCGCAAGGCCGCAATGAGGGTGCAAAGATCGAGACCGCCTGACCTTGCGGCTGATCAAACGCTTTGCCGTCTCGCCGATTGTGGTAAAGCGATGCCGTCAAATCCGGCCATTTGCACCACCCAAAACAGGGAGACGTAACACCGATGGGGCATCCCCGCATTTTGCACATGATCACGCCGCTCAAGCACATGAGTCCGTTCGATGTGAACATGGCACTCGACGCCGGTTTCGATCACGCAATTCCTTATACCAACGTCACCGTCGAGGACGTGACCGGGCTGGTGCAGGACGCGATCTTCTCCCGCGGGCCCGAGGGGGTGAAGCGCACCGCGATGTTCATCGGCGGCAAGCGCGCCATGGAAGCCCTCGACATGATGGACCGCGCCAAGAAAGGCATGGTGCCTCCCTTCGAGATTTCGGTGTTCGCAGACCCGGCCGGCTCGTTCACCACCGCCGCTGCCATGGTCGCCTGCGCCAAGAAGGCGCTCGAAGAGAAATTCTCGACTGGACTGAAAGGTAAGCGCGTCGTCGTGTTCGGCGGAACGGGCGTAGTTGCCTTCGCGTCCGCCGTGATCGCCGCCATGGAAGGGGCGTCGTCGACGCTGGTCGGCTACGATGGGCCAGAACGCGTGCGTAGATTTTCCGACGAAGCCAAGGCACGGTTCGATGTCGATGTCGGCTATGCCGACGGCAGCACCGAAGAACAGAAAACAGAGCTTGCACGCGATGCCGAGGTCATCTTTTCGGCGGGTCCTGCGGGGCGCATGCTGCTGTCACTCGACCAGCTGAAGCAGGCCAAGGGTTTGCTCGTCGCCACCGATGTGAATGCGGTCCCGCCGGCAGGCGTCGAAGGCATCGGCGTGAACGACAGCGCCGAGCCGATCGCTGGAACCAAAGCGCTCGGTATCGGCGCGCTCGCCGTCGGCAATATCAAATACAAGACCGAAGCCGGCCTGTTCGAACAGATCATCGAGGCGGACAAGCCGATCTATCTCGATTTCCGGGAAGCTTACGCTCTTGCGCAAAAACTTACGTCGTGACGAAGCCTCGCTACTGATCGTAGCGGTGTCGGGACGCGCGCTGGCCCAATCGGCGCGCCGCGCCGGGTTTACGCCGCTGGTCGCCGATTTTTTTGCCGACGAGGATGCCAAGAAAGCCGCCCACGCCTGCCGCAAAATGCCGGGCAGCCTCAAGCGCGGCTTCCGTTGGCAGAGTCTCTACCCGGCGCTGCGGGCGCTCGCGATGCGCGCGCCGTCCCCCATTCTAGGGTTCGTCTATGGGGCGGGCTTCGAGGACCGGCCGGAGCTTTTGACTGCGGCAGCTCAACACTGGCCGCTGCTCGGCACGGACGCAGCGACCGTTCACCGGCTCAAGACGCCGCAGCATTTCTTTTCCGAGCTCGATCGTCTCGGCATCGCTCACCCGCCAACGGCAAGCAGGCCTCAGTCGCGCGAGATGTCATGGCTAGCCAAGAGACGCGGCGGCGCCGGCGGCAGCCATATCGTGCCGAGCCAGCGCGCCAAGCAAGCGGCCAATGTCTACTATCAGCAGCGCGTCGACGGTTACGCGGTGTCGGCGCTGTTCGTTGCCAATGGGTGCAGCGCGCGCGTGCTTGGCTTCAGCGAACAATGGACGGCGCCGCTTGCGTCTAGCCCGTGGCGTTATGGCGGCGCGGTTAGTCCAGCTGCTCTCTCAGTGAAGCTGCGGCGGCGGATGAGTGCGGCAGTGCTCACGATCGCTCGTTCCTTCGCGATCAAGGGTCTGGCCTCGGCCGATTTTCTTGTCCGCGACGGCAAACCGCTTCTGCTTGAGATCAATGCGCGGCCCGGCGCCACGCTCGATATCTTCGATCGCGGCAAAAAATCTCTGCTTCGCCTCCATATCGAGGCGGCCAAGGACGGCACGTTGCCGCCGCGGGCGCTGAGGTTCGCCGATGCTATGGCGTCTTCGATCGTCTATGCCGAGCGCGGCGGCCCGACGCCTCCTGGCATGGAATGGCCCGGCTGGGTCGCCGATCGCCCAAAACCATTGGAATGGATCGACAAGGACCGCCCGATATGCACTGTGTTGGCCCGCGCTTCCACGGCGGCCCGGGCCAAACGCCTGGTCGAGGCCCGAAGGCGTAAAATTCTTTCTTTGTTTCAAGGTGTTATCAGGGGACACGCACGTGAACGACAAGACCGAAAAGATAAAAGCGCGTCAGGCTTGGCCGAGCGTCAACGCAGCAGCCGAACCGCTGGTCAAGGCGCTCATCGCTGACGCCGACGCGCTTCGCGTGGCCGTGACGAAGGGAACGCTCGGCGAATGCCGGATCGATTGCGGCGTCGAGGCGGTCGGAGGATTGGAGGCCGGCCGCCGTATGGCTGAGATTTGTCTCGGCGGCCTCGGCAGCGTGTCGCTTGAGACGACAAATCCCGACAGCTCGTGGCCGTTCATGGTGACGGAGCATACCGCGCAGCCGGTGATTGCCTGTCTCGGTTCGCAATATGCCGGTTGGAGTCTTTCCGGCGAGGACAACGGCAAGAAATACAATGTGCTCGGTTCGGGCCCAGCGCGCGCCATCGGTTCGTCGGAGAAACTGTTTGACGAGCTCGGCTACCGGGACAAGGCCTCAAGCGCCGTCCTCGTGCTCGAGGCTGACAACCCGCCGCCGCCTGCGCTGGTCGAGCAGGTGGCAAAAGCCTGCAAACTTGAACCCAATCGCCTCACCTTCGTCTATGCGCCGACCTCAAGCCTCGCCGGCACCGTGCAGATCGCCGCGCGCTGTCTCGAGGTGGCGTTGCATAAAGCGCATGAGCTTCACTTTCCGCTCGATGACATTGTCGACGGCATCGCCACCGCGCCATTGCCGCCCCCTGCCCCCGATTTCATTGTGGCCATGGGCCGCACCAACGACGCCATTATTTACGGCGGCCGTATCCAGCTTTTCGTGTCGAGCGGCGCGAGAGAAGCAAAGGCTCTGGCCGAGAACTTGCCGAGCCTAAGCTCCAAGGATTACGGCAAACCCTTCGCCGACACCTTTGCCGCAGTCAAAGGCGACTTCTATCAGATCGATCCGATGCTGTTCAGCCCGGCCAAGGTCACGGTGACTTCGCTCAAAACCGGCGAGAGCTTCGAGAGCGGGCACATCGACACCGCCGTGCTGTCGCGCTCCTTCGCTTAGATCATGACCGTGCGAGACTCCAATGACGCCACCATCGTTTTGTTCGGCGATGGCCGCGACTGGCACGGGAAGAGTCTTGCGCGCGCCTTCAAGCGGCACGGCATTACGCCGCTCAACGCACCGCTCAATGCCTGCGGCTTCTCGACCGAGACCGCGACCGGACTTTTCATTCCAGGTCTTGGCGACCGGCTGCCGGAAGGCGCGTTCGTCCGTTTTATTCCAGGCGGAAGCTTCGAGACGGTCACGCTCTATCTCGGCGTCCTGCATGCGCTCCGCAAACTTGGGGTCACAGTGTGGAACGATGCGCGCGCCATCGAACGCTGTGTCGATAAGTCGACCGCAACCTTCTTGCTTCAGCGCGCGGGCGTGCCGACGCCCCGGACCTTCGCCCGTGCCGATCGTGCCGAGGCCGAAGCGATTGCGTCGAGTATCCTCGCCGAGGGGCGGAAACTGGTGCAGAAGCCGTTGTTCGGCGCCCAAGGCAAGGGATTGCGCCTGATCTCCTCTGTCGCCGATCTTGCCCCGTCCGAGGAGGTCAACGGCGTCTATTATCTGCAAGAGTTCATACCGCCGGCACAACGCCACCATCAGGACTGGCGTCTCCTCGTCTGCCGGGGCCGCGTCATCGCCGCCATGATCCGGCACGGATCGAGTTGGATCACCAATTTGAAGCAGGGCGCGCGCGCCAAGGCGGCGATCGCCAATCAGGAGCTTGCCGATCTCGCGCTCAAGGCCGCAGCTTGCGTCGGCGCCGACTATGCCGGGGTCGATATCATCCAAGACCGTGACGGCCGGTTCTTGGTGCTCGAAGTGAACTCGATGCCGGCCTGGAATGGATTGCAGCTCGTGTCCCGCGTGCGGATCTCAGACCAGCTGGTCGAAGCCTTCCTCGACGCGGCGTTATCGCCCACACGCCGGGAAGGCCGAGAGGGCGCTTGACTGGGCCGCTCACGCCGGACGCGATTGGCCGAGCCTTTCTCGACGCGTGCCTTGCCGAACTCGATGCGCTGAAGCCCGGCAACGTGCACCGTTTCGGCGATGGCCACGACATGACCGTCGCCGATTTCGAGGCAAGCGCCAAGGCAGCGGCCCCGCTCATAAGCCGCGCGGGGCTTGCCGTCGGCGAGCGCATTCGTCTTGCAGCGCAAGCGACGCAGCAGGCTGTCGGGCAGAACACCAATCTCGGCATTCTCCTGCTGGCGGCGCCTCTTGCTTCGGCGGCTCTCGATGGGCGCGGCGGCGACCTCGCTGCCAGACTTCGCGTCATTCTCAACGAGCTGACCGTCAACGACGCGCGCGATGCTTACCGCGCCATCCGCGAGACAAAGCCCGGCGGCTTGGGCGAGGTTTCGCGGCACGATGTCGCCGCGGAGCCAACGATCAGCCTGCTCGAAGCCATGCGCGCCGCGGAGGAACGCGACCGCATTGCCTGGAACTACACCCACGACTTCGCCGATATCTTCGAGCTCGGCTGCAAGTGGCTCGCGCAGGCGCGCGAGCACTGGGGCGAAGGCTCATGGCCGGTGACGCGCGTCTATCTCGGCTTCCTTACCCATATTCCCGATACCCTGATCGAGCGGAAATTTGGCACTGATGGCGCGGCTGAGGTGCGCGAGGAGGCCGCGCCGATCGAGGCCGGTTTTATCGAATGCCAGGCGCCCGAAACCATGGCCGCGCCTCTGATGGCGTTCGACCGGGCCCTCAAGGATCGCGGGCTCAATCCCGGCACCTCGGCCGATTTGACGGTTGCAACTTTGTTCGCTGAAAGGCTGGAACAGCCCATTTAGAGCCGAAATCCGGCGCATGCTCTGGCAATAATCAACTTGCCGATCCTTCCGCCCCCGGCTTATGGTCTCCCTCGCGGAGCTCTGATGATGAGTTGCGGACGGGGGCGCTTGATCCAGGCTCCTCTCGTCATTGTGCGGCCGGCGGCAGCGTCGCGGGCCGCAATTCGGTTTTAGTGTAATCAGCCCATTAGGGAGGGGGTTTCATGCCCAAGATCAGTGGAGTATGTGTCGGCGAATCGCTTGTCGGTGATGGCAACGAAGTCGCTCATATCGATTTGCTGCTCGGCCCGCGCGGCAGCGCCGTCGAGACGGCATTCTGCAATGCTCTGACCAACAACAAAGACGGCTTTACCACCCTGCTTGCGGTGGTGACCCCGAACCTGCTCTGCAAGCCGCCGACCATCCTCTACAACAAGGTCACGATCAAGGACGCGCGCCAGGCGGTCCAAATGTTCGGACCCGCGCAGTATGCGGTGGCCAAGGCGGTGGCGGATTCCGTGGCCGATGGCGTGATTCCCGCCAACGAGGCCGACGATCTCTTTGTCTGTGTTGGCGTGTTCATTCACTGGGAAGCCAAGGACGACAAGAAGATCCAGGACTTCAACTATCGCGCCACCAAGGAAGCCCTCGAGCGCGCCGTCAAGGGCGAGCCCAAGGCCTCCGAGGTTACTGCGAAGAAAGACTCAGCAGCCCATCCGTTCGCCGCTGGCTGAAACGGAGAACCCCCAGGTCGGGGGAAACCCGGCAAATCAGCTGGTCCGGGCCCGATTCGGCGGTGGCTCCAAAAGCTGGGTTTTTGACGATAAGCGCGTAAGCGCTGGTTACGATCGCCGTCCTCGCAAGAGGGCGGCGATCTCATTTTGCGTGAGTGCTTCCGAATGCAGCGCCGTGGCGAGAAGCGCGCCACGCGCACCGGTTTCGGCCACTGCGGAAAGATCGTGCGCGTTCCTGATACCGCCCGCGGCAAAGATCGCAGCTTGACCGGCGGTGTCGACGACGGATCGAAGCCCATCCAAGTCCGGTCCGCCCTCGGTCCCGACGCGGGCAAGCGTCATGGCGATGACGCGGCTCGGCCACAGGCCCGGGTCGGCAAACAACGCTTCGGGACCTCTTCGCCCTTCCTCGTCGAAATCGAGCGACAACACGACCGTTTCGCCGAACGCATCTTGGATTTCGCGCCAAGCATCGATGGCGGCAAGACTCTCGCTCCCGATCACCAGCGTGGCCCCAAGCGGCAGCCAGAAGGCACAATCGGCGGCCTTCGAGAACCCGGCATCGATCCAAAGCGTCGCCCCGTGAAGGGCGTCAGAAAGGCCGCGCAGGAGTTCGAAATTCGAGTGGGTGCCGACGATGGCATCGAGATCGGCGATATAGAGAATGGACGAGCCGGTGACAGCCAACAGCCCGCGGGCGATGGCGACGGGGTCGTCGGCCGCGCCGAACGGACTCGCTATCGGACGATAGTCTACGCGGTCCCCGGCCTTGGCATGGACCACGCCGCCGTCCTTGATATCGAGGGCAGGAATGAGAGTGAAATCGCTCAAGCTCTCCATAGCGGAACCACCTATAAACAAAATCTTGCCTATCGCCCGGCAACCGGGCAACCCACATAATCCTTGCGAACGACATTATCCAGAGCGTCCATGAGCAAGATGACGCCAGTAATCGGCTGGGACCTCGGCGGCGCCAATCTCAAGCTCGCCTGCATCGAAGGCGGGCGCGCCGTTCAAGTCAATCTCATCCCCTGCCCTCCTCAGCAGGACGCGGTCAAGTTCGACTCCGCGATCGCGCAAGCATTGCCGCTCTGCCCGTCCGGTGCCGCGCATGCCGTCACCATGACCGGCGAACTCTCCGATGTGTTCTCCGATCGGACCAAGGGCGTGGCCTATCTGGTCGAGATGATGCGCAAGACCATAGGCGGAGAAGCGATGTTCTATGCCGGCAGAGCAGGATTTGTTCGCAACGGGGCTGCGGTCGAGCACGCTTACGACGTGGCTTCGGCTAATTGGCATGCGAGCGCGGCCTTGATTGCGCAACACGTCCCCGATGCGTTGTTCATCGATGCCGGCACCACAACAACGGATCTGGTTCCGGTCAAAGACGGCGCGGTGGCGGCGAAAGCCTATTCTGACGGCGAGCGGCTTGCGATGCGCGAACTTGTCTATACCGGCGTCGTCCGCACGCCGGTCATGGCGGTTACAAGAACCGCGCCGTTTGACGGCCGCATGCAAGGAATTGCCGCGGAGCGGTTCGCGACGATGGCCGATGTCTGGCGTCTGCTGGACGCTCTTCCTGCCGGCGCCGATCCCTACCCGACGCCGGATCTTGCGGGAAAAAGCCCGCAGGAAAGCGCAAGCCGCCTTGCACGCATGCTCGGCCGCGACGCTGCCACGGTAGAGCACGCTTCAATCGTCGCGCTCGCGCGCCATTTGGGAGATTGTCAGCTTGCCGAGATCGAGGCGGCGGCGCGCGCCCTTGTGGCCCGCGAGACGCTCATTGCCGAAGCACCGGTGATCGGCGCCGGCTGCGGCCGTTTCATCGCGCGTCATGTCGCAGCGCGGCTTGGGCGCCGCTATCGCGATTTCGCCGAATTGATCGACTGCGCGGCCGACGCGCGCGAAATGGTTGCGGTTTGCGCCCCTGCCGTGTCTGTCGCGCTGCTTGCCGCGCATGGGCTCACCGGCAAGGCGTAAAGGGCTTCCGTTTAGCAAGATACCAAACAGCTTGCCTTGAAGACGCTTGCGCCGTTGCCGCCGCGGCCAATTTGTACCATTAAAAGCCCGACCCGGCTGATGTGGTCTTAACCATGACAGGGATGGAGGTTGGAATGTTTCGTGTGCTCTTTCTCGCAAGCCTTGTTGCGGGCGTCGCCCTTGGCACTGCAGGTCATCGTGCGGAGGCTTCACCGCTTCCGACCCTTGCTAATCCTGTCGCGGCTAAGAGCCTCTTCGAAGAGACCGGCTGGCGCCGCCGCTGGCGCCGTGAGCAATATGCTCCCATTGTGACGGTCCCTGAAGGCGGTGACGTCGAGACCGAGGTCGATGTCGATGTCGAGCCGGGCGGGCCTGCTGTTATCGTTGTGCCGCCGCCGCGTCCGGCAAGCTGCGGCGAATATCGCTACTGGAACGGCGTGGCTTGCGTCGATGCCCGCTACAACGATCCCTATCTCGGGCCGAGATAGGCTGGTCGCTCAAGGCGGGGTCTCGCCCGGGATAGTGACGTGCGACCGCGTTTCTGGCGCAACACCGGTGATGCTGCCGAGATAATCGAGAATCGCCACGACTTGATCGTCGGAAAACTGGATCTGCGGCATGTCGCGGTGGCGTGAGCCCATGCCCTCGGCAAATCCTTGCTCCAACTGGTCGATCGGATAGCGGAGATAGACCTCACGCAGCGGCGGCGCTTTGCCAAGCGGGCTTGAACCGGTTGCGTCGATGGCATGGCAACGCGCGCAATGGGTCTGGAGGATCGTCTTTCCTTCGGCGGTGCCGCCTTCAGCCGCGGCGAGCGGGCCGCTCAACGCCACGGTTAGGAGACAGAAGGCCACGCAAAAATAGGAAAACTTCACATTCATTGCCTTTATCCCGAGGGCGGCTCGCCTTTGTAATGGTCCTCGATCTTCTCGATCAGGAGCCGCCAGGCCTCATGCTCGCGCGGACCGGCGGTCTTTTCCACTGCGATCTGCAAATATCCCAACTCGCGTTCGATCTTGTCGCGCGGCAGCATATGCAGGCGGCTGGCGAGAATGGCGGCTTCGAGCACCGCGCTTTGGGCGCGGTTGAACCCTTTGAACGGCGCGTGACTTTCTTCGTGCACGACCCGGCAGTGGAAGCGCGGCCTCTGTTCGTCCTCCTCCACATAATCTACGGCAAGCTCGACATGGGCGAGTGCTGCGTCCAACACCGCGCCCGGGACATGCGTCGAGGGATGTGTCGGCCAGTCTTTCTGGCCAACCAGACAGCCGGCAAAGACGAGAACATCGTCGGTAAAATTGGCGACCGCAAACGGTGTGGCGCGAAGATTGTCGAGCGTGGTCGAGGGACGAAACGGCGCGATGATCCATCCGCCCTCCTCGGCGATCAGGCCGAGCGGAGCGATATGGATTTTGCCCTCCTCGCTGAGGGTGGTGACGATGCATTCCCGGATCATCGGCATGATGGTTCGACCCTCGGGCTCACGAGGCTTCCCGCTTCCGCTTGGCGATCAGTGTGTGGCCCGCCGCCTTAAGCCCGGTCTTGTCCTCGTCCGGCGCATCCACCGCGACGCCCCAATCGAGCGGCTCGTCCTGCGCATAGCGCTTGGCCAATTTGAACGCGATTTCCGCCTTGGCCAGCTCGGCCCCGATATAGAAGGCGTGCGCACCATCGTTGTCGACGCCAAGCTTTGGAAACAGCTCGAAGGCGTCTTGGGCCACGTGATGGCCGTCTCGGTTATAGACATGGATGCCATCCTCGGCGATCTCGATGCGGAAATTCTTGTCGCGCACTTCGTCCGCGGCGGAGGCGATCTCGTCAGGCGTCTGCGGGAACGGGCGCCTTGAATGAACGGTCAGCAGTCCGTCGGTGTAGTCCTTCGGCAGGTCGTGATCGGCACGGCTCGCATACATGATGCGCCGGGCGAGGTCGTGCTCCTCGACGGTGCGGCGCGTGTGAGGGCTGACCTGGACCACCAGCACGTGCCTGATCTCAAGCTCAGAGGCGATGCCGAGCAGCGTTGCGGTGATGCCGGTCGTGTCGGCGTCGGTCAGCTCGGTCAGATTGCCCGTTCCCATCAGGATCTCAGTATCGGGGCGCTCGCGCCTGACTTGGGCATAGCGCTCAAGAGATTGCATGAAGCCGAAATTGATCGGATCGAGCACCGGATCGACGAGATAGCGCCGCCCTTTGGCGTCGAGTGCATCCATGGCGCGGTAGAGCGATGCCATGTCGCCATGGTCCTTCGGGATGAGCACCGGCGTCGAGGCGACCTCGTCGGCAATGGAAAGCGTGGACTCGTTCAGGCTCAGCAGAAAATCTGCTCCAGCGAGCCCCCCTCGCCTCAGTTCCTCCGTGTCGGCGGAATCGACGCTCACTTTGTAACCTGCAGCCTTGAATGCTGCGATGGCCTCGTCAAGATGCGGGAACGGCGTGTCGGGAAGGCAGCCCAGGTCGATCACGTCGGCGCCGGCTTCCCGGTAATCTTGCGCGCGTTTGAGGATCGCTTCGACTGGGAGCGCTGACGCATCGACGATCTCGGCAAAGATCTGAATATCGTATTTGCTCATATCCGAGGCTTTCCGCGCGCGGCCGAAATAGACCGGAATGTCCTTGAGCTCGTCAGGTCCGCGCAAGAATGGCACACCGAAGCGTGCGCCGAGGCGGTCGAGATCGGCGCGGCAGCGGCCCGGCAGCATAACCTTGTCGGCCTCAACGGGCGCAGGCAACCGCCGGGTAATGATTTCCTCGGTCATCAATGCCGCGACCTTGACCCCGATATCGAACACCTTCCAATCGAAGCTTCCTTTCATGGTTTCGAGCACAGACTCGAGCCGGTCTCGTGCCAAATGTCCGGTGAGAAACAGGATATTCTCAGCCATGGCGGTTTAGACGATCGCGGCAGCGAACTTGCCGGCGTCGCCGTGTTTGCCGGCAAGCGCGGCAGCGAAGTCCTGCCGGTCGCCGCGGCCAAGCAAGAACACCGGCACGCCGGTATCGTTCAGCATTGACGGAAAGGCGGTATCGACGACCCCGTTTGCGGCAAGCTCCGCGGCAATCGCCCTTGTTCCCTTGCGCTGAATGGATTTGATCAGAAAGCAGCGCGCCGCGCCGATCCTGGCAGCGAGCCACAGGGCAAGACTATCGGACGTCAGGCGCCAAGACTCCTCGATGTCGGTCCGCCCGGCGATGGCGCTGTAAGGAGCCCAGACGGCGACGTTTCCTCGATCAAGCACGGCACGCAGTTCGGCTTCCGTCGCACCGACGGCGAAGCCAGGCCGCAGACCCGCGACCGCCCAAGCCAATTGATCCATGGCAAGCAACGCCATGCGATGCGCCGCCGGTTCGCCGAAGCCGAGCTGGGATTGGCAGGCCCGCACCTCGTCGGCCAAGGCCCCTCCCCCCGGCACCACGACGACCGGACTCGTGGCGGCGGCAAGGGCGTCGAGCCAACCGGCAAGTTCGCCGGAGCGAACGACACTGCCGCCAAGCTTGACGACAACGGGCTGCGCCTCGCCGGCATCGGCCGCCAGTTCTGCATTTACACGCAAGACCGGGTTCGCCATGACTCAAACGCTTCTCTTGTCGCGCACGATCTCGACGCCGACCGCGCCAGGTTCCTTGTCAAGCTTTTCGATTCTCACCACGACACGCGCCGCGCGCGGATGCGCAAGGCAGTGATGCGCGATCGTCTCAGCCAAGGTCTCGACCAGGTTAATATGGCCGCGGGCGATAATGCCCTTGATGCCTCCGATAATCGTGTCGTAATCGAAAGTGCGGCCGATATCGTCGTCAAGCGCATCCGTCACCGGAATGATATCGACATCGACGGAAAAGCGGACGGGCTGCGTCACGCCCTTCTCGTGCGTGTAGACGCCGATTTCGACATCGAGCACGAGATCGTGGACGAAGACGCGGTCGAGAACCGTGTCGTCATCCGGCATAGTGCTTGTCGCTACTCGTTGCAATCGCGGCTCAGCCATGGCTAGAGCTCCGTAGTCGCGAAAATTCTAGCGCGCTATTTCTAGCATACTGCGTGTTGGAGACGATCCGGTAACTTCGTCTCGCGGACAATGCTCGACTCTTGGGATCAATGCCCTGACGGCGGCAAGCCGCGCCTTGTCGAGAGATTTGTCTCGCTCGCCGGCGCGGCATAGCGCGCCGCGAAAGCCGAGCAGATCCGGGCCTAAGGCAAGCAGGTCCGGCACGTGTCGCGCTTTCAGCGATCCGGCAAGACCCACGGTCATGCCACGCGCCCGTGCAGCCGCCAAGAAGTCCGCAAGCATTCTCGGAGAGATGAGGTCGGGAAGCGCCGCACCGCTTTTCCCCAGCGTATCGAACATGATGCCGGACGCTCCAATCCGCGCCGCAAGCCCGACCGCATCGATCTCAGGCAGGGCATCGGCAAACAGAACAACGATGAGCCTGATCTTGGCGGCAAGTCCCGTAAGCCCATTCAAGCAGCGCACCGCGTCCCCGTCCGGAAAAAGACCAAGCTTGACATAGTCGACGCCTCGCGCCGCCGTCGTCAGCACGGCGGTGGAGACAACCTTCTCCTCAAGCGGCAAGTCGCCGATAGTGGCACTGACCGGTACACGGCCGCCGACCGCTCTCACACAGACTTCGATCGACTTGAGATCAAGCGCGCCGAGAGCCCCCCGGCCGGGATCTTTGAGATCGACGATATCCGCGCCCGCGCCGACGGCGATCTCGGCCTCGGCCTCATTGCGCACGCTTGCCAGAAGCAGTGTCATCGGCAGGCTCTGCCGGACCACAACAGGCAAACCGGCGCGATCATCAGCGGAACAGCCAGTTGAAGATGCCGCCGGTTCCTTCGCCGCGCGGCCCGCGGCGGCGCCTGTCGGAGCCCGAACTGCGCGCCACCGGTGTGCTCCTTCTCACGCTGCGGAGCTTGATTTCATTGGCGTTCCCGTCGGGGTCGGTAACCACCACGGAAACGGCCTGCCAGTTCCACTGGGCCGTCGCGTCTCCCCAAGCATGAGGCTCCACGGCGACGACTTTCTTGGAATAGGTATCGACGATGGC
>Ga0307425_1000285_pt1 | contig 32116 bp, 38 predicted proteins | sample SalMarWE160330MG_FD_202152 | JGI IMG/M metagenome (GOLD analysis project Ga0307425, IMG submission 202152) | Salt marsh sediment microbial communities from the Plum Island Ecosystem LTER, Massachusetts, United States - WE1603-30 | ecosystem: Environmental > Aquatic > Marine > Intertidal zone >...
ATCTTCTCGAACAATCCGGCCAGAGAACGAAGGTGTTCCGGAATAACGTTGCGCACCGTTACCGTCCCTCTCGTGATCGCGCCGGCGATGAGGTATGTTCCCGCCTCCATGCGATCCGGTATCACGGCGTGCTCGGCGGCATGAAGCCGCTCCACTCCCGTGATACGAAGGGTTCCTTCATCGCTTTCGATGTTGCCGCCCATCTTCCTCAGAAGTTCCACCAAGTCCATCACTTCAGGTTCCCAGGATGGGTTCTCGATTAGCGTCTCGCCGTCGGCGAGTGTGGCCGTCATCAGGATCTGTTCCGTTGCCCCTACGGATGGAAACGGAAGTCGAATCGTTGCTCCGCGCAAACGATCCGCGGTGACAACGACCGCGCGCGGCAACTCTTCTACGCGCGCACCCAATTGTCGCAGGCCGTACAAGTGCAGATCGACGGGACGGGTCCCGATCCTGCATCCTCCCGGCAGCGGCACCACGGCGCGACCGAGGCGAGCGACAAGGGGACCAAGCACGAGGAACGATGCACGCATCTGTTCGACAAACCGCGCCTGTGCCTCTTCCCGCAGAACGCCGGTATCGATTATCCTTATGGTATCTCGGTCGCGCTCCACTCGCTTCCCAAGTGACGAGATAGTATCAAGAATTGTGGCCACATCGCGCAGCTGAGGAATATGGGCGAGACTGATCTCGCTGTCGGTGAGAATCGAGGCGACGCAGGCGGGAAGGGCGGCGTTCTTAGCGCCGGATATGGTGATGCTTCCAGAGAGCGGAGTTCCTCCCCGGATTTCGAAGTGCTCCATCAGTTGGGGAGATAGCGCATCGGATCCACCGGGAACTCGCCGTTTCGAACTTCGAAGTGTAGATGCGGCCCGGTCGATGTGCCGGTATTCCCCGATTCGGCAATCGGCTGCCCCATCTCGACGAATTGGCCGGTCTTCACGAGGATCGTCGACAGGTGGCCGTAGACGCTGTAGTAATCGTCCGCATGCCTTAGGATGACGGTTGTGCCGTACCCTTCGTTGTCGCCGGCGAAGTACACCTTGCCTGCGGCGGCGGCGCGGACTGTAGTTCCCAGCGGAACGTCGATGTCGATCCCATTGTGGTGCTCGTGAATACCAAGAACGGGATTGTCGCGCCAGCCAAACGGAGACGTTATGTCTCCCTCTGCCGGCCAGATGAACCTAGTCTTCTGACCGTGTGAGAGTTTGACAACCTCTGCCCATAGATCGGTCGTTGCGCCTGGAATGATGATCGTCTCGCCGGCGAAGATGCGCGCCGGATCATTGATCGCGTTTGCTTGAGTGATCTGAGTGACCGACACGCCATAAGTAGTGGAAATATCAGTAAGCGTTTGTCCACTCTTGATGAGGTGGAGTACCCCTTCTGAAGAGACTTTCAACGTCATGCCGGGCTCAATCGCATCGGCCGTGACCAGTTGATTGTCGGCCATGATTTCCATTGCGGTTACGTTCAGCTGCGCGGCGATGCTTGCTAAGGTCTCACCCGCTTGAACCACGTGTGTGATGAGAGTTGTCGCTGTGGGCCCCGTTACTTCCGTCCCCGTGGTATTCTCTTCCGATGGAGGGGATTGTTCGGACGGAGTGGTCTCTTCTACCGGCGGCATGGCGGGTGTCCCCGTCATTACTCCCACAGTTTGATCGCCGGTGGTCGTAACAGGAGTAACCGTATCCGATCCCCCGGAAGTAAGAAGAATAGGGACCAGAATAATGGTGACAACGAAGAGGAGCGCCAGTAGAACGCGATCTTTGCGAATCGGTTTCTTCTCAGTCACTGCTCATCAACTCGAGGAACTGCTCGTTGTCCTTTGTTGCCTCCATCTTACTCTTTATAAACTCCATTGCTTGTTGAGTGTCATTTAGATTACTCATCATCTTACGCAGAATCCATACGCGGTTCAATACCTTGGCCGGAAGAAGGAGCTCTTCCTTCCTTGTGCCGCTCTGCTCGACATCAATGGCCGGGTAGACGCGTTTGTTCGAGAGGTTCCTGTCGAGGATCAACTCCATGTTCCCCGTTCCCTTGAACTCCTCGAACACGACTTGATCCAGCTTGCTCCCCGTGTCTACGAGTGCGGTGGCGATTATCGTCAGGCTTCCTCCCTCCTCGATGTTGCGGGCGGCGCCGAAAAACTCCTTTGGTTTGTACAGCGCTGTTGGGTCCATTCCGCCGGAGAGGAGCTTGCCCGATGAAGGAACGGAGAGGTTGTAGGCCCGAGCAAGACGAGTGATTGAATCCATGAGGATGACTACGTCGGTCCCCGCTTCCACCAGTCGCTTGGCGCGATTGGTGACCAGCTCGGAGATGCGGGTGTGGTGGCGCGGCTCTTGGTCGAACGTCGCCGCAACCACTTCACCGTTCTCGATGGAGCGGCTGAAGTCGGTTACTTCCTCCGGGCGCTCGTCGACGAGGAGAACGAACAGCTTGATCTCTGGGTGATTGGCGTTGATTCCGCGTGCAATCTGCTTCAGAAGCGTCGTCTTCCCGGCCTTTGGTGGGGAGACGATCAGCCCGCGTTGTCCCTTTCCGATCGGGCAAAACAGGTCGATGATGCGGGTGGACATGTCCTTCGGGTCGTGTTCCAACTGCAGGTGCTCGTCGGGATGTAATGGCGTCAGTTCGCGGAAATTAGGACGTCGTCGCGCCTCTTCCGGCGTGCTGCCATCGACCATTCCCACCTTCGCAAGCGCGAAGTACCGCTCGTCGTTCTTGGGCGACCGTATCGCACCGGATACCACATCGCCGTCGCGAAGGCCGAAGCGCTTTATCTGAGACGGGGAAACGTAGATGTCGTTCTTCTCCGGCAGACAGTCACCGCCTCGAAGGAATCCATAGCCATCCGGCAGGATCTCCAGCAGTCCGTCGTCCAGGTGGAGGTCGTTTGTCTTGGCGAGATGCAGCATGATCGTTCGACGCAGATCCTCCTTACCGAGCTGGCTCCCGTTTCGCAACTTGAACGATTTCGCCAGCGTCTGCAATTCTTCAATATTTTGTGTTCGCAATTGAGAGAGTTCCATCTTCTAACACCACCTTAAGCGTTTATTCCTCTGATGACAATCAAGCATGCACTTACGACGTATGCGGCCAAAATGAACAAGGCGTCGGCTCCCATCCCCAGAACCCGACGATTCGAGCGGTACGCAATTGCGATGACGGCGATCGCCGTTATGCCGATTCCAAGGGATGCCGTTATCAGCTGATCACTGGCGCCATTCCCCAGGCCTGAGAATATGGAGCCGCGACGGAAGGCTACGTCGGCGAAGAAAATCGTCAGAATGTTGAACATGTTCGAACCGAAAAGGTTGCCCACGATCATGTCGTACTCGCCGATACGGAATGCTCCGATCGACGTTGCCAGTTCGGGGAGCGATGTGACGATTGCAATAAGAATCGCTCCCATGAATGATGCCGATAGTGAAGTCGCAACGGCAATGTTCTTGCTTGCGTGGATGAGGAAGATGCCGGCGACGATAATCACCGCCGCACTGAGGACGAATCCCGCAACCGCGCGCGAAAACGACATTGTCGCACGAGTTTCCGATTCGCTTACCGCTTCCCTTTTCTCTACCCGGAACAAGAGGAAGACCGCAAATACGTAGAGAAGAAGAATCGCGAAGCTCACCGGGCTGATCCCGAACACCGCTGCATCTGGAAAGATCTCGATTCCCGCTATTGCGAGGACTGTGAGCACGATCGCGAAGCCGCCGCTCGCTACGTGGTAAGGCTTTACCTTGCGCAAGAGCGGGCCCTGGCTAAGCAGAAGGATGTCGATGATTGCTATGATGACTATGTTGAACAGATTGCTTCCCAGGGCGTCGCCGATTGCGATATTCGGCACATTGATCGTGGCGCCGGTTATTGTCGCCGTCAGCTCAGGTATCGACGTGATCGTCGCCAGGAACAGGAGCCCGATCCATCCGCGTCCAATGCCGGTGCGTCTTCCGATTGCGTCGCCGAATGAGGCGAGTCTGATTCCTGCGAAGACGATCGCTGAAGAGCACAGAATGAAGATGAGCCAATCTATAGCCATTACGTAACTGGACTCCTTGCTGTGTGTCGCTTCTTACTCGATCTTTCCGACACGGCGGGCGTGCCGGCCGCCGTCAAACGGAGTGGAGAGCCATCTGGCGACGATCTGTTCCGCCATGCCGCTTCCTGTGACCCGCGCGCCGAGACAGAGCACGTTGGCGTCGTTGTGCCGTCGGCTCAACTCAGCCGAATATGGTTCGCCGCAACGGGCGGCGCGAATCCCTTTCACTTTCCCGGCCGCCATAGCCATCCCTATCCCCGTTCCGCAGATAAGGATCCCGCGTTCGGCGTCGCCGGCGGCGACTGCTTGCGCCACCTTGTGGGCGATGTCGGGGTAGTCGACCGATGCAGATGAATCCGTCCCCACATCGATTACCATGTGAGTTTGCAGAGCGGAAGCGAGCAGCGTGTGCTTCAGCTCAACTCCGGCATGATCGCAGCCGATGATTATCTTCATATTAGATTTTCTTGAACAGCCACTTGATCATGTCCCCATACATCCTGAATCGTTCGCGAATTCCAGCTGAGAAACCTCGCTTCTCCTCCTTGAGGACATGCGTAACCCCTTCCAGTTTCACTTTTTCCTGTGTCCACCCTTCCTTAACCGCCAGCTTTGACAGGGCGAACTCTATACCAAAGTTCATCTCGTGCACGTTTGCTTTGGCCCTTTGCCACAGTCGTTTAGTCAAGATTCGTTGACCGGAAGCGTAGGGATTGAACTTCTGTGCGAAATCTGTGTTCTTGCGCCCGTTGGCGAATACCCCGACGACCATGTCTGCACCTGTGTCAACGTAAGCGTCGATGAACCGCATGACGTGCTCTTTGCTCAATCCAACAAGATCGGCGTCCAGAAAGAGCAGTAGATCGTTCCTTGCTCGTGATACCCCTTCGTCAAGAGCCTTTGCCTTACCACAGTTCTCCGCCAGGCTGATCACCTGCACCGGAAACTGCTTCGCGACAGAGGCTGTCCCATCGTCCGAGCCATCATCAATGACTATGACCTCGTCCACAGCAGTACATTCTACAAGTGGACGGAGTACCGCGCCGATTCGGCAAGCTTCATTGTAAGCAGGCACTATTGCGGTTATTTTCATGACTATAAGAATGGAATAGACAAGTCGAGATGTTAGTTGCCCCAGGAAAGTGATTGTATCGCCGCATACGGCCAAAGTCAATCGCAAGCATCTACACTTGCACGCGCACCTTCCCTACGGTTTGTTCTTCGCCCGATCCGTCGGCGCGGTGGCGAACCACTGTTCCACCTCTGAGATGAGGCCTTCCATATCGCTGATGTTCGTACCGGCGATCGGAAGGGCGGCGGCAAAACGTTGACCGTAGCTCTTGCTCGTGATTCGTTGATCCGTGATGATAATGATGCCACGATCGCTTGTTGTGCGAATGAGGCGCCCCACTCCCTGGCGCAGCTTGAGTATCGCCTGCGGCAGCGACAGATCGTGGAATGCATCCCTGCCGTTGGCGGACAATCTGTCAGCGAGAGCGGAGAATACGGGATCGGTAGGGACGGGGAATGGAAGCCTCGTGATAATGAGGAGTTCCAGCGCGTCTCCGGGTAGGTCGACGCCCTCCCAGAAACTGTCCGTGCCAAGAAGAATTGTCCCCTTCTTTGCGCTTTTGAAGCGGGCGACCAGCTTGGCGCGTGGTCCGTCCACACCTTGAGCAAGGGTGAGAACGTCACTCCCGATTGCCTCGTGCACGGCCCGCAGCAACCTATACGAAGTGAAGAGAACCATGATCTTGCAATCTGTAGCGGTGAGGAGCTGCTGAACGCAATCGGCAATAGCGGCGGCGTATGTGTCGGTCGGCGCGGTCACCGGAGGCAAGAAATCGGTGAAGAGCATGCGCATCTTCTCCTCGTAGGAAAACGGGCTTGCGACAACAGCGTAACTTGCCTCTCCCGGTGCTGACTTCAGGCCGAGAGAGTCGTCAAGATACCGAAAGTCCCCACCCTGCGAAAGGGTGGCTGATGTCAGTGTGAGTGATGCAAGATGAGGAAAGAGCTTGTCCTCAAGGAACGGGGCAACGGTAAGCGGTGAATAGTGAAGGTACGGTTCATCTCCGATGAACTCATACCAACACACGCTGTTCTCATCTGGAGCGGAAAAGATCTTGTCGAACGCACGCACTATGCCATCCGCCTCTGCGATGAGTCCGTCCGCCTCGCGCTTGTTCTCTTGAGAGTCCACAAGATCCGAAAGCGTCTCGATCGATCTTGTCAGCGCATCCAGCCCTTGCATGATAGCGATCATCTCCCCTTGAAACGGTGAAAGGTCGGGAGAGCGTCCTCGCCCGGGAGGGAGCTTCTGTGCGATCGACGCAAACAGGCTTGCGTTTCCTTTCCGCAACGAAGAACCAATATCATGCGCGCGCCTGATTTTGTCGTCGGTGCGCGATAGAGGGAGGCGTGACAGCCAGCCGCCGGTACGCCGGCCGAGTGGATGCTCGATCGCACGCAGCAACGAGTCCACGACATGCTCTGTTAGTGTGATCGTGAACGCCTGCCTGGCGGCCGTCTCCAGTGCATGTGCCTCGTCGACGATCAGGAACTGATACTCGCCGAGAATCCCCTGATCCATTTGTTGATCGGCAAGAAGAAGTGCGTGGTTCACCACGACGAGATCGGCCTTCCTTGCGCGGCGGCGAGCGGCTATAGAGAAACATTCGTCGTAGAACTCGCAGAAGCTCCCGAGGCAGCGATGCGGATCGTCATACAGTCTATACCAGAGACTGCGCGCTTTGGCGTCGGAAAGAAACGCGCTGTTCTCTTCGATATCGCCGGTAGTCGTCTCAAACAACCACCGCGCCAGTGGCGCAAGACTGTGGAGAAGGTCGCGTTCCAGACCCTCGATTAGTTCACCAAGCGTCGCTTGCCAACGCCTGAGACAGACGTAGTTTCTCCTCCCCTTGAGAAGCGCAACCTTGAGCGATGGAGACAGGTGCGAGGCGAGGAACGGGATGTCCTTTCCGTACGCCTGCTCCTGCAGCTGTTTGGTCCGTGTCGACAAGACGACTCTGGCATCGGCGTGCTCCCGGAGATAGAGAATGGCGGGGATGAGATAGGCGAACGTCTTGCCGGTTCCCGGCCCGGCCTCTACCACGGCAGTCCCCGACCGCGAGAGGGCATCGAAGACCAAGTACGCCATCTCTTCCTGCCCCGATCGCTCCTCGAACGAGGAGAGGTCACGTGCCAGCGGCCCGGTAGGGGAGAGCGCGTCGGCCAAAGAAACGGTCGAAGCAGGGAATGAAGGTGCCTGTTCATCGGCTTCGGAAGCCTGTTCCGTCTTGGCGAACATGATCAGTCGCCGCACGAGATCGCCCGTCGCAGCCGGGAGCAGCTCAGCGAGCAGTGCCAGTAGATCGGGCGCCAGCTTCAAGTACCCGACGATAAGCGACGAGAACAACTCAAACATGCGCTCCGGCCCGTCCTTGCCTGTGATGCCGTAGTGCGCATACATGCTTGCCGGCTTGTGGTCAGGGAGGGTGGGGAGCAGCGTGCGCGCCAGCAGGCGAACGTCTATCGTCTGTTCGTCTCTTGCCTCGTAGGCAACTTGTACGCCCTTATCTTGCTTGGATTGCTTGTCCTGCGAGGATAGGCCGTCTATGAATAGGGTTCGTTTTCTGCCTACGATCACAGACATCCGGCCCAGGCCGACTTTCTCCCATGGAGGTTGTTGCATCTCAGAGCAAATTGCGCAGAAGGTCGATTCTCTTGACCAGGCCGACGAGTCGCCCATCCTTGTCTACAACGGGTAGGGTCTTTAGATTTTTGCGGATGATCAAGTCCGCGGCTTGGAGGTCGTCGTCTTCCTCTGTCACTACGAGCGTGTCGTGCTGCATGTACTTCTCGATCGGATCGTTGGCGATCTGGGCGAGTTTCTTCGATATCTGATTGAGGTCGGGGATGAATGAGGCGGTATGAAGCATGTCGAAATAACCGGGAAGGGTTGCCTTGATTATGTCCTTCTCCGATATGTATCCAATGACCTTCTCTTCCTCGTTCACAACCGGAATATTGGGGATGCCCGCACTGTCGAGGATGAATATCAGCTCTCGGACCGAAATGTCCTTTTCGCATGATGTCAGGTCTTTTGTCATTATTTCGCGAACTTGCATCTGCAGCTCCTTACAGCCGTTTCACCGAGATGTTCGCCATGTCCTCTTCGATCTTGTCGAGATCATCGCATATCTTCTTGTTCGATTCAGCGCTGAGAATACCGGCTGACATGCCGAAGCGCAGAGCTTGCTCCAATTCCGCTCCCTTGTCGAGCATGTACAGAATGCCGCCTAGTAGCACATCGTCGGCTCCGACTAGATTCTTGAACTGCGTCGTCTTGACCGGCGCGGATATCTCCCAGATACCGTCCTTGGTGATGGCGATGTCGCCGGTGACCTCGTGCGAGACAATGAGAATTCCCACACCATCCTCGACGGTCTTCTTCCCCGCTTCGATTATCTTATCGCGCGTTGTGAGGGGCGCCCCTTCCATCGTCATGTGCTCGCGAGTATCAGGCTTGACAAGATACGGGGCGGTGCGGAGAGCTCGAGTCAACGCGTCGCCTCCCGCGCTGACGACGACCTTTGCCCCCGCCGCCATCGCCAGCTCAGCCAGCAACCGGTACATGTCAGCATCTACTCCCGGAGGAAGACTGCCCGCGAGCACCACCCAGGTGGCGCGATTGAGCATGCGCTTGTACCGCCGCAGAAAGCGGTCGATCTCGTTTGGCGAGATCGGGGTGCCCGGTTCGTTCAAGAGAATGGGGACATATTCGTGACCTCGTTCGAGAATGGTTACGTTCGTCCGCGTCTCACCCTCCACCCATACGAAGTTTGTGGTGACGCCTTCGTCGCGCAGATCACGCACCACCACGTGTCCCGTGTGCCCACCAACGAATCCCATCGACACATTGTCCACTCCCAGTCTGGAAAGGAAGATAGAGATGTTGATCCCCTTGCCGCCGGCGGATGTGTCGCTGGCCGTTGCGCGTGTGAGGAATTCATCCTGCGTGACATTGCATATCTTCAGTTGATCGACCCAGTAGATCTTGTCGATTGCTGGATTGAGTGTGACTGTGATGATCATTACACTCCTTGCGGTACCATGGAATCGATGCGCTTTCCCCTCAACGAGGAGGTCGTTGCGTCATCGACCAATACCGACACGAACTCGCCGATCTCCCCGTCTCCATCGAGAACGACAGTGCGGTGGTCGTCACTTCGGCCATAGGGTTGTCCTTCCTGTGTCTTTCCTTCCACAAGAATCTCAACAGTTGCCCCAATGCAATCCTGGTTTTGCTTCAGCGCAATCTCTCGTTGCAGGTCGAGCACTGCGTGCAGCCGGGCGCTCTTGACTTCGGAAGAGACGTTGTCATCGAGGTCCGCGCTCCGCGTGCCTGGGCGAGGTGAGTACATGGCAACGAAAATCGAACCGAATTGCGCCCGCTCGATAAGCTCCAGGGTCGCTTCGAAATCGGCCTTCGTTTCCCCCGGGTAACCGACGATCAGGTCAGTGGTGATGTTGATATCTGGGATCCTCGTACGTGCCTGCTCGAGGATACCGAGAAACGATGCGCGCGTGTAACCGCGGTTCATCAATCCAAGAATGCGGTCACTCCCCGACTGGCAGGCGAGGTGGATGTGGTTGCAGATGTTCTTGTGGTTGGCGACCGCAGTGATTACCGCGGCGGTCATGTCCTTGGGATGTGAACTTGTGAACCTGATTCTCGGCGTACCGACGGCAGCGAGTCTTTCCAGCAGATCGGCGAAGCTTCCGTACTCTTGGCTGTCCCTGCCGTACGAATCGACGTTCTGGCCGAGAAGAAGGATCTCCCGATACCCGGTCTGAAGGACGGCTTCGGCTTCTTCGATGATGTCCTCCGGCGGACGGCTGCGTAGGTTCCCGCGGGCATAGGGGACTATGCAGTAGGAGCAGAAGTTCGAGCAGCCCTGGGTGATGGTGATCATTGCCGTCACTGGGCTTTGGCGGTGGTATTGGATGCGCTCGATGTCCGCCGGCGCGGGAAGATGGGCGATGCGCTCGCCGCGCGTTGTTGATCTGCGCACAATATCCGGGAGAGCGGCAAGGTCGCTCGATCCGAAGACGAAGTCGATTGCAGGAAATCGCTTCAACAACGAGGCGCCGCGTACCTGCGTCATACATCCTCCGATCCCGAGAATGACGCGGCGCTTTCGTTTTTCCTCAACGACCGCGCCGATGCGTCCGTACACCTTCTCTTCAGCCTTCTGGCGTACCATGCATGTATTGAACACAACAACATCAGCGTCTGACAGGGAATCGGTGAGAGTGAGTCCGTCCTGTTCTAGGACGCCGGCGATTCCCTCTGACTGATGGATGTTCATCTGACATCCCCAAGTTTCGATGTATAGGCGCTTGTTCATAGATACCGACATCAATATAACTTATCGGTCAGGAGCGGTCAAACGGAGATCAGTGCGCAATTCCGGCAATGGTGACGGTTTTCTGGGCGCAAAGGTATCGATTCCAGTATCATCGTGAGACGATGATGATCCGTCGCTGCGATCGATATATCCTGGCCGAGATGATCGGGCCGTTCCTTGTCTCGTTGGGCGGCCTGCTGTTATTCATTCTGCTCAATCTAATCCTTTCCTTGTCCGATCTGATGGTCGATCGCGGCGTTGGGATCGTTGCACTCGTCCATCTCCTTGTCCTCAAGCTCCCGAGCCTCCTCGTGCTTGCCTTGCCGGTGAGCGGCCTGTTCGCTACCTTCCTCGGGCTGGGAAGGCTGGTACATGATCGAGAGGTGATGGCACTGGAGGCGGCTGGAATCTCGCTTCGCCGCATTCTTCTCCCGCTCGTCATCGCTGCTGTTGTCGTTGCCGGGGTCGACTTCGTGCTGTACAACTGGGCCGTCCCCGCGTCCGAGCACGTCTACCAGCAGAAACTGACCGCCATCATCTTCCGCCAAGGAGTGCCGCATATCCGCGCCAATACGTTCTTCAAGGGGCCGGAGGGAGAGTTCTTCTATGTGCGAAGCTACGACGAAAACACAGGGACCCTTCACGAAGTCATCGTATACGATGTAACCGGAAAGCTGTTCCCGCAATCAAAAGCGGCGGTTACGATCCTTACCGCGGGCACGGGGCGCTGGAGCGGTGATTCCTGGGATCTCGATGATGGCAAGGTGTATGGGTATGACCATGACGGTCTCCTCATCTATACTGGGGGCTTTGCCGCCCTTCAGATTGCCGTCGGGCAAGTGGGGAGCGCCTTCTTGTTTGGATCGCGCACGCCGGCTGAGATGGGAATCGGAGAGTTGCGTAGGCAGATCAAACTGTTGCGAAAGAGCGGCGCTGCGGTGGATGATCTGGTCGTCGAGAGCAATCTCAAGGTGGCGATTCCGTTTGCAACGATCATATTCGTGCTTTTCGGCGGCGCCGCCAGCCTGATCTTCGGCTGGCGAAGCCGTGCGGTAGGCGTGGTGATCAGCCTTCTGCTTGTCGGCCTGTTTCAAGGCGTTCTTCTGTGGACGGAGACCCTGGGCCGGCGTGGTATCATTCCTGCGCCGCTCGGAGCGTGGTTTCCGAATATCATATTTGGGGTCGCAGGTGTGCTCTTGTTCATGCGGCTCGATCGCCTCGGGCATCATGACTGGTGGGGACGGATGCGCCGCATTCTCCCGTTCTTTGTCATTTTGATCTCTCTCATGGCCTTTTCCGTTCATGGTCAGGAGATCCCGCTTGATATTACAAGTGACGGGCTGACGATCTCCTCCGACCGGAAACATGTCGCGGCGAAGGGTGATGTGCAATTGGCGTATGGCGACACGACGCTTGCCGCTGACGAAGCAAGCGTCGACCAAGACAAAGATGGAGACTGGCGGCTGCGCGCGGTCGGAAATGTACAGCTGAAGATGGGAGACGGATTCTCCCTTTCGGGGCACCAAATCGACGTCTTGTTGTCCTATTCGAATGGGGCGCTGATCACGCGACGGGCGACGGCCGTGGACTTCAGCGGAAAGAGTGACTTTGTGAATACGAGCGGAGAAACCCATACGTTGATCTATCAGGGGGCGGATGGCAAGATCGCGTTTGGCGACGATGGAGAACTGAAGACCATCGACATTGACAGTGCCGAACTCAGCACATGCGACTGCTGTGGGGGAGTGCTGGGCGCTCAACCGTACGTAATCGAGACGGGGCGGCTTCTCCTCTATCCCGACCAACTGATCGTCGCGTTCAATCTCACCGTGAAGTCATTCGGGGTTCGCGTCTTCTGGTTGCCGGTATACGTCCAGCCGCTCAAAGAGACGCTCGATAGTCCGTTGTTTCCCGCGATCGGCAATAGTGGAGTGCATGGATGGTTCGTCAAGTGGAATCTACCTTTCTACCTGGACGATAGGAACTACGGTGCGATCCTGTTCGACTACTTCACGCGCTTTCAGGAGGTTGGCCTGGGGGCGGTTCTGCGTTACGCGTTTGCCGGCCAGCAGGGAACAATCAAAGGCTACTATTTTCCCGCCAAAGTGGGAGACAAGACGATCGAGTTGTCACTCAATCACACGGCGGATCTTACTCAAGGATGGAAAATAACGGGCGGAATGAGCTATCGATCGGTCGGGGAAGAGAACGATCTTGCATTCTCATTCTCGACCGCAGGCGATCTTGGCGACTGGCGATTGGCACTCTCTGCTGCCCGCACCACTAGTAATGACGATGAACAGGTACGCATCGACGAGCACCTTCCCGAATTGGCGCTCTCCCGCTCTAAGTTCACCTGGGGGGATCTGTCCGCTACTCCGCGAATGAGCGTGGGATGGTATCGTGAATGGGTGGATGGAATCCTTACCGGAGCTTCTCTGCGTGGAGATGGATCTATCAGCTTTGCCGTGTCCCCACTGTCGTTCTTTGGGTTTGTACTTACGCCAAAGGCAGAGATAAGGATGACCGGCTATGAGGCAAGCCAAATGATGGAGAGGCGTACTTCGTTTCTGCTTTCTATCGGCCTCACATATCCAGGAATGAAGCTCTCGTACACCTATCAGGAGGTTAACGGCGAGAGTCCGTTCGAGTTCGACCATCTTGTGGCGAAGAATCACCTCACATGGGTGTTCTCGGTCGACGATGCAATTGGATTGCAGGTGGCAGGCGGAATCGACCTTGCTGCCGGAACGTTCGATGTATTGGAATTGACCGCTGATTGGACGCTGGGAGCGAGATTCAAGCTGACAGCGGACTACGATCCGGCCTCCTCAGCGTTCACATATGTGACCCTTAGTGGCGACTCGTCCACGCCTGGAGCAAGCCTGACGTGGAGCATTCCATACGATGCGCTTCTGAATAGATTCGACACGGCGACGTTCGACGTACACGTGGGAAGCTTGGCGACCGGCGAAATCGCACTCACGAGCGATGTCGATCTGAATGCGGGGCGGCTGGCGACTGTCTCTGTGGATACAAGATTGACGAGCGGCTCTGGCTGGGGGATCAGCGCGGGAGGAGAGTATGACTGGGGCGAGGCAGCGATCGTCGATCCGAGCTTTGGCCTGTTTTACGACTTCTACGATTGTCTGCGGGTTGGAATCGAGCGAACCAGCGGCCAGGTCTGGGTGTATACTTCCATACTTGCCTTTCCCGAAGCGATTCTGCGCTATGCTCCCGTATCCACACAGTTTGAAATCGGAGAATAGCAGGAGGTTTGGGTGGCAATAATAGATGGCCGCGCGATCGCACGTAGACGACAGGAGAGTCTGCAACGAAAGATCGAGGTTCTATCTCAAGACGGCGTTATTCCGACCATCGCCTGCATTCTCATCGGTGACGACGACGCGGCCGCTGTCTACTACCGCGCCAAGTCAAGGCTCGCCGCCAGGCTGGGCATAAGGTTTGTCGGAGTCGAGCTTCCCGATACAACATCGCAGGCGGAGATCGTTGACATTATCAGGAGGCTGAATGGGGATCGGTCCGTCGATGGCATATTCATCGAACTTCCGCTCCCGCGGTCGATATCACTTGGTGCGATCTCATGTGAAGTCGCGCCGGGAAAAGACATCGATGGGATAAACCCTCTCACTGTAGGCCGCATGGTGGTAGTGGGAGCGGAGAGCGCTTCGTTTGTCGCGCTCAACGAGCGACGGGACATTCTTCTGCCGGCGACACCACAGGCGGTGATGGAGCTCCTTCTGGAAAGCGGGATCGACCTTGTCGGTCGCGAAGTTGTCGTGATTGGCCGCAGCCTCGCTGTTGGCCGGCCGCTGAGCATGCTACTGCTGACAGAAGGCGCGACGGTCACTGTCTGTCATTCAAAGACGCGGGGTCTCTCAGATGTCGTAAAGAGAGCTGACGTGGTTTGCGTGGCGGTAGGGCGCCCGCGTTTCGTGACTGCGGACATGGTGAAGGATGAGGCAGTTGTGATTGACGTCGGCATCAATGTCACTGAGGAAGGTATCGTGGGCGATGTCGATTTCGGTGCCGTGGCACCCAAGGTCAAACTGATAACGCCCGTTCCCGGCGGAGTGGGCCCGATGACGACGACCATGATCATGGAAAACGTGGTGAAATGTGCGGCAGGAAAGGATTGATGGGACGTCGCCTGGTTCATTCGGCCATGCTTGAAAAGGAGTGCGTCTCTCTCTATAATGTGCATATGCAATAAATAGTGGAGGTGCATAATGCCGGGAAGAAATCGTACAGGACCGATGGGAGCTGGTCCGATGACTGGTCGAGGGCTTGGTTACTGCAATGTCGGACGATCAATTGGTCTTGGGAGCAGATGGCGTGCGGCAAGTCCTGGTCTTGGGTTTGGCCGCGGTCTTGGCCGTGGAATGGGACGCTTGGGTGGTTTTGGATATGCCTCATCATATCGTGCATCCGCTCATGCGGAGATACCGACAGATCAGGTCGATGAACTGCGTGTTCAGGCGGATGAACTGAGAGCAGCCCTTGCTGATATAGAACGCAGACTCAGTGAGGCCGAAATGGAATAGTACTTTAGCGCGCGTCCCGGCGACAATCGCAGGGACGCGCGCACTCTATCCAGTTCCACCTATGGGCTAGGATCCGCTGTGACAACCGCATCCGCCTGACGCTGATGCTGGTACGGGCTGTCCCGGGTTTCTCACCTGAAAATCGATGCTTGCGGTTGTGGCCGCTCCGCGCGAATCGGTTCCGACCAGGGTGATGGTGTACGTACCGGCAGTCTGGAACGCCGTACGGACCGTGCTTGCATGTGACGTCTCCAATCCTGCGATGTCCCAATCGTAGTGCACCATCTCCCCGTCAGGATCATAGGAAGCAAGTGCCATGAATGTCACGTCTTGCCCAACGATGCTCTGCGTTGGGACCACGCGGATCGATACAATCGGAGGGATGTTCTTCGGAAGGCTAACCTCGGCTTGGAACGTTGTGTAGGCGGCATCGAACCAGAGTGTCCCTTCCGTGTCTACATAGGTCGGGATACTGCCGAGATACGATTGCCGCTTCCCCAGTGTTGGAGAAGCCTCAACTGGAATCCATGCCGTGCCGGAAGAGACGGGAATTCCGACCAGAACCCAAGTGTGCGTGCCATCGGGCCACCCGTCCTGTCGGACAAGCTGAGTGACGTATCCGTCTGACGCGAGAATTCCCGCGGTGTAGGCGGAGAAGTCGCTACTCATCCATTCCGAAGGGTCAAAATAGCGATAGGAGCCAAAGCTGTAATCGTTCAGTATGTCAGCAAGCGTGACAATGGCCTGCTGTATGGAAGCTAATTCGTCGACTGAATAGCCCGTGCCGTTCGGCGGGAGGACACTGATCTTGTCCGCGCCGAGAAGCGGCACCGATAAAACTGCGATAATGAGCAACACCATTTGGATTCGTCTTGACATTCTTCCCTCCTTGGCGATGAGTATAGCAGAATCGTCGAGACTTTGCGCAATATCACCTGAAACAGTTTCGTCGGACTCAGCGGGAGCCTGAATCGTGGCCGGGCAACTCTCCGGCTTTCTGGAGGGCGAACTTGGATGTCAGAGGGCCGATCAATTCATGAATGACTGTTGCTCCGATCGTCACACTCACTATTGCATCACTGATAGAGATAAAAGCAGGATTCTGTCTCATTATCAGAGCGAGGCCGATGACAATTCCTCCTTGCGGGAGCAACCCCCACCCGGTATAGCGGCGAACCGGTCTTGAGGCGTGGGCAATAGACGCGCCGATGAGTGTTCCCGTGAGTTTCCCGGCGGCGCGAAAGATGACGAACAGAAGGACTATCGGCAGGAGTCCTACGAGAATCTTGAAATCCAGATACATGCCGCTGATGGTGAAGAAGAGGACGAATATGAGCGGCTCGGCATACTCCTCGACAAGGTGGAAAATGCGGTCGCGTTCACGCCCAAAATTGACTACGGTCACCCCTACTACCATGGTGGCAAGGAGCTGGTCCAATTCGAGCATGGTCGCAAGACCGTAACACAAAGAGAGGATTGCCATGATAACGACAATCAGCAATCCCTCAGGGGCGTTTCGTAGCGCGCGCGACACAGCATGAAACACAAGGCCACACATTCCGCCGATGATGATTGAACCGGCGATTCCTCCTAATGGTTCAGTGAGTGAGATGATATTGGGTGCCGTGTGCGAGCTGAAAATAGCGGCTATGACCATTGCAATGCTGAAGTTGATGATTCCGAGAGCATCGTCAAGCGCGGCTACTCCCATGATGCTGAAGGATACCGGTCCCTTTGCTTTGTATTGATGGATCACTGCAAGGGTCGCGGAAGGATCTGTGGGGCTGGCGAGCGACCCGAGGAGGATTGCCAATGGTAGATAGGTGGTGATGAACGTTGCCCCTTCGATATGAATGAGGAAGGGAAGCGTGACAAGCATTCCAGCAGTGACGGCCAACGCCGCCAATTCTGCCTCACCGAAAGCAATAAAGGCTATTCCTTTCCCCAGTTCCTTCAATGGGGCTAATGCGAGTGTCCCGCCGATGGAAAAGGTGAGAATGGCCAATGAGATGTCGGTTATCGCGTTTGTCTCATGGACGAACGTTGCAGGCACGAAGTGAAAAACCTGGGGGTTGAGAAGGATACCGGCGAGTATGTATCCGGTAACCCGCGGAAACCCCAGCTTCTCGCCTAATTCTCCCAGTATGAGGCCAACGGCAAGCATTACTCCGAGAACTAGTAGTGTATTCATGTTGCGTTCCTCTCGCGAGCGAGCACGACTGGCATGGTGTGCTTTCTTCTGTGGTCGAAGTGTAAGCAGTTTGGGGTCATCTGACAACAGTCCAAAACATTGGTGGGCTGACTTGTAATGTAATAATGAATATGATATAAGAGAACTATAAACAGGACAGGACAAACACAAAAGAAACAAACAAAAGGAGGCAGAAATGCTACACAAGGGACTGCTAGTTGTTGCCGTTGCCATGATGATTGGAGTCGGCGTCTATGCAAACAGCTTAGTGATCAATGAAGTCGCATGGGCAGGTACGGCGGCGAGCCCTACCGATGAATGGATCGAGCTGTTCAACCCCACCGACCAGCCGGTGAATTTAGCCGGTTGGATGCTAAGTTTCGGAGACGTGGTCATCGATCTGGGAGCAGGTGTGGAGACGGCTGTCGCTCCCGGGGGGTACTTTCTTCTTGAACGGACAAATGATGACACGGTATCGGATGTCGCTGCCGATCTCATCTACACGGGATCGTTGAGCAACGACGGCGCAGTGCTGTACCTGACAGATCCATCCGGGAAGACTGCTGACACTGCCAATGCCGATCACGACGGATGGATCGCTGGTAGCGCGAGCAGCGGGCCGGTCGCGTATGCTACGATGGAGCGAGTTGATCCGGCCGGACCGGATGACGAGACGAACTGGAAAACGAACAATGGTCTGAACGTTTGTGGAGAAGATGCCGATGGTCAGGCGCTCAACGCCACACCAGGGCAGGAGAATTCGGCGACTATTGCGCGCGAAACATTCCCAACGGTTGCGATTACTTCACCATCTCCGGATACCAGTACCGTGCAAGGGGATGTTGCTATTGCCTGGCGGGCGGATGATCCGGATGGCGCAAGCGGTGAGCTTCTGCCGATCGACATCTATCTTTCATCCGATGGCGGGCAGTCGTTCTCCCCACTTGTCAAGAATCTGGTTGGTGATTCGTATGTTTGGAACACCGAGAGCGTGGACAACGGCGATCAGTATCTGCTGAAAGTCGTCGCTACTGACGACGACGGCAACATGGGTGTGGCGATCAGTCCGATTTTCTCGATTTCGAATTCCGGTTGACGTCAACGGAGATGGTGCTGCCGCACAGCTGTTTGATCTCCTCCATGTGCGACAGCGCTTCTTCTTTGCCGGCGTCGATCGCCTCTGATATGTGATCGAAAGCGAGCATGTTGATCCACCCGACATGCGGGCGCAGAAGGACGAGACGGTTTTCGACGCGGCGACTTGCATTGGCAAGCTGGAGGTCTGTCAGGCCTTGCGATGTGATACGCTGTGATTGCATAAGGGAATCGAGGCTTGTATTTACGCTGCGGGTGAGCGGAGCGCTTGTGTCGACTGCGATAACGGTTTCGGCTCCCATGTCGATGCATACGTCGACCGGAATCTTCTCGATCACGCCGCCGTCAACTAAGTATTTCCCTTGCATGAATACGGGCGAAAACGTACCCGGTATTGCGGCGCTTGCGGCGACGGCTTGATACAGCTTCCCTTCGGTAAGCACGACGCGTTCGCCGCTTTCGATATCAGCGGCGACTGTCGCAAATGGAACTAACGTGTCGCTGAAGCTCTTGTTCGCCGTCATCAAAGAAAAGAGCTCGTACAGGCGGGCAAGGTTCTGGGGGGCTGAGTCGGTCTCACGCCAATTGGGGCCACGCACATATTCGATAACCCCACGTCCGATTGCACGTTGCACCTCTCGCATCATGTTGTCGGATACCTGGAGGAGCGCGTTTAGGTCGAGGCAGCCAAGGACCCTACGCAGTCGGTCTAGGTTGAGGCCGATTGCTTTTGCTGCTCCCATCACGGCGCCGATACTCGTCCCGGTTATGAAATCGACAGGAATACAATGCTCTTCAAGAGCAATGAGGACTCCCAGATGAGCAAAGCCGCGTGCTCCTCCTCCTCCGAGGGCGAGGCCAATTCTCCTTTGTTGCCGCAAAAGAAATCCCCCTTTGCCCGATCATAAGCGGGCAAAGGGGGAAAGACAACCTAAGCTTGTCTAGTAGGGCATCCCACCCGGCATCTGTGGCATGGCCGGCGCGGAGTCTTCCTTCTCCTTGATCTCAGCAACGAGGGCATCGGTCGTCAGGAGCATCCCGGCGATGGAGACCGCGTTCTGCAGGGCGGATCGAGTGACCTTTGTTGGGTCGATGATCCCGGCCTTGAACATGTCACGATAAGTCTCGGTGAGCACGTCAAACCCGAATCCCGGCTTCTGTTCCTTCACTCGTTCGACGACGATTGCGCCCTCAAACCCGGCGTTATTGGCGAGTTGGCGCAGCGGCGCCTCGAGCGCGCGACGCAGTATTCTTACTCCAACGGCTTCGTCGTTCTCCAGTTTGAGATCGTCGAGCTTCTTGGACGCGTTCAACAGAGCGGCGCCTCCACCGGGGAGTATGCCCTCATCAACAGCGGCCTTGGTCGCCTCAAGCGCGTCCTCCATACGGTGTTTCTTCTCGGAGAGTTCGGTTTCCGTAGGAGCGCCGACCTTGATCACGGCAACGCCACCGGCGAGTTTAGCCTTGCGCTCTTCCAGTTTTTCGCGATCGTAATCGGAGTCGGTCGTCTCGATCTGAGCTTCAATCTGCTCGATCCTTCCCTTGATTGCGTCAGTGGCTCCGCTTCCGCCGACGATGGTGGTGTTGCTCCCGTCGACCTTTATCCGCTCGGCGCGGCCGAGCATGTCGAGGGTGGTGTCCTTGATCTGCATACCAGCGTCCTCAGCGACGACGGTTCCTCCTGTTAGCACCGCGATGTCTTCAAGCATCGCCTTGCGACGGTCGCCGAAGCCGGGGGCCTTCACGGCGCAGCTTGAAAGCGTTCCCTTGAGCTTGTTAAGGACCAGCGTAGTCAACGCCTCTCCCGTAACATCTTTACCGATGATGAGAAGGGGCTTGCCACTCTGGGCAATCTTCTCCAGCAAGGGGACGAGATCGTTCGCGTTCTTCAGTTCCTGATCGGTGATTAGGATATACGGGTTTTCGAGGAGCACTTCCATCTTCTTCGGATCGGTCACGAAGTATGGAGAGATGTACTCGCGGTCGAACTGCATTCCCTCGACCACATCGTAGTAAGTGGTGATTGTGTCGGAGTCCTCGACGGTGATAACCCCGTCTTCTCCGACCGCTTCCATTGCGTCGGCGATGATCTTGCCGATCGATTCATCGTTGGCTGAGATCGTCGCTACCTGAGCGGTCTCGTCCTTGGTCTTGAGAGTACGACTCTGAGCCTTCAGCCCCTCGACGATTTTTGCAGAACCCTTTTCCAGTCCGCGCTTCAGTTCCATCGGGTTTGCGCCGGCGGCGAGATTCTTGAATCCCTCTTCGATCATCGCGTGCGCAAGGATGGTCGCCGTAGTGGTACCATCACCGGCGATATCGTTTGTCTTGGAGGCGACCTCTTTTACGAGCTGCGCGCCCATGTTCTCGTATGGGTCTTTGTATTCCTGCTCCTGGGCGATCGTCACGCCGTCATTTGTTATGTCCGGGCTTCCGAACTTCTTCTCAATGATCACATTGCGCCCGCGCGGGCCGAGTGTGATACGAACGGCGTCTGCCAGTTTGTCGATTCCCTTCTTCATCTTGCGACGGGCTTCGTCGCCGAATACTACTTCTTTTGCCATTTCGAAATCCCCCTTTGCTATTCGATGATCGCGAGAACGTCAATTTCCTTGACGAGGATCAGCTTCTCGTTGTCAAGTTCGATCTCGGTTCCTGCAAAGCTGGAGACGATTATCTCGTTCCCTTTCTTGACTGAGAACTTCTCGTCGGTTCCCAACGCCAATACCTTTGCCCGGATGACTTTGTCGCTTTGAGCGCCTTCGGGGAGTACTATCCCTCCAGACGTCTTTCGCTCTTCTTGTTCGATCTTCTTCGCTAGGATTCGTTTTCCCAGTGGCTTGATCTTCATACTCCATCTCCTCCTTATTGGTTATTAGCACTCTCATGCGGGGCCTGCTAAACATATTGTACCCGCGGAAGTTTTTCCCGTCAAGCGTAGAGGGGATATTGCATGGAAAGAGGGGAAACGCTACATTTGCCACATGCCGTCGGGAAAGGTGCATCTGCGAATCGAATTGGTTATCTTCGCCGTGTGCCTAGTGTTTGGTGTTGTTCTCTGGCTGCGGGCGCAGGTAAGTGGAATCCTTATTGTCATATTTCTCTTCTCGTACTTGTTTTCCAGCCTATTCTTCAGTCCGGATCTCGATCTACGGCAGAGCCGGGCTGCGCAGCGATGGGGAATAGGGCGCGTTGTCTGGATACCATACGCGCGAATCTTTCGCCACCGCGCTCTATCGCATCACATCGTGTACGGCCCGCTAACACGCATTCTCTACCTCGGGGCGATGCTCGGGTTAGTCTATTGGCTATTACTGAGGTACGCTGGATATCGCGCGCATTTTCCCTTCCCTTCATGGTCGGTGATTGCCGCTGTTGTCTTTGGCGTTTATCTTCCAAATCAGATTCACGCGATCGCAGACAAGCTATGGACGGCTGTCCGGCGACATTAGCGTTTGTGAAGTCGTTTTCGCATCCCTATAATGAGCGCCATGAAAGAGTGGATTCTCTATTTGCTTTCGGTTGCTGTCGTGATCGGTGCTGTCGTCTTGTTACAGGTGGCCGGACCGTACTATGAAGTGGGCATTGCGTCTTGGTATGGGCCGGGGTTTCAGGGTAATCGCACATCCAATGGCGAAGTGTATGACATGTACGGGATTAGCGCTGCTCACAAAACGCTTCCTTTCGACACGGTGGTGAAGGTTGTCGATCTAGACACGGGAAAGAGCGTTGTGGTGAGAATCAATGACCGCGGCCCGTTTGTCGAGGGGAGGATTATCGATCTTTCTAAAGGGGCTGCGGAGAAGCTGGGAATCGTCGACAAAGGAATTGCGAGGGTTGGGCTACGCATCCTTCACTGGCCTACAACTGAGGGGAAATGATGGCTCTTTGGTCCGTATGCGGACCAAGTCATGCTGATCAGGGACGATTTGACGAGGTGAGATGAAAAGGGGGCAAAGCTCTGCCCCCACATGGTAATTTCAATGTCCGCAGCCTTCTGATTGTGCTTCTACCTCAAGATACAGCCAGACGGCAAGGGCATATCCCGATCAACGAGGAATTGAGTCCGCCGCATCCGGAAGATCAGATCGGGCCGCTACACGTCCTCGTCTTCCTCTTCGGGAATCTCCTCCAACTCCAGCGGGGACTCCTCTACTATCTCCAATAAGGCATCGCATTTGGGGCATCGCACCTGATTGAAAAGATAGGCTTCCGCCTCTTCGATCTTGATATTCTCGTCACATATCGGACATATCGCTTTTGGCATTTCTCTCTCCTGCTGCTCTGTGTCGCTTGTACGGTCGTCGCTCCTTGGCTTGTGGCCTCGGCTCTCGTTTCCTCTCATTGTGCCGCATTTGCAGCATGTCCTCGCCGTACAGATCGTCGTAGTCCCATTGCCCAGAAATCCACTCCACTGTCAGAGGATTCTCATTGGTAACGGTCAGGATCACCCCGCATTCAGGGCAGTGTATCTGGCTGAAGCGGATGGTATCTTCTTGATCTACAGTAATCGGCGCATCGCACAATGAGCAACGTGTTGTTACCATGCTCTCCTCCGTGCGGACCAGCATATTCTGAGGCCCTTAGAGTCACCCGATCATCTGTTTTACCTGATCAGACGACGACTCCACAGGTGCTACGGCGCCTACTGGTCTGAGAGCCGGATCGCCTCACCTTGCTTGGAAACGCGGCGATTGGAACTCTCTCTGCTAATCCTTTCGCATCGACTGTACGCACCAACGTACCTTTGGGCCATCCTCTTACGTTACTTCGAGCTTGAAGATTTCTTGGAGGTCTTCTTCTTTCCTCCCTTTGCTTTCTGTGCCATAGTTGCGTTCACCTCCCCCTTTCCTTGCTTTCGATGTGGGGCAGCATAGTATTGTGCTAATAAAAAGTCAAGAGGCAGGAATCCTGATCTTTTTCACGCATACAGATGAGACATTAGCGCATTTCTAAACCTTTACAGAATCCTAGTTGTCTAATCGCGCATAATGCTCTTCAAGAAATGGCACCAAGTCGGCCAAACGCTGAGGGCAGCCGCCGACAATCTCGTTAGGCCTAAATGGCAAGCTGCAAGTAGGACGCACGGCCATCTGTCTATGTAGACCGAGGGCTGCTTCACTGCTTGGAATGACGTACTATTTACATGTGACGGTCAAAAGTGGAGAATACAATGAACACTAAGGAAGTGATCAAACGATGGGGCTAGCAGTCAGCGATATGCACCGAGGAATGGTCATCCTCTATGACGGAGAGCTTTATGAGATTACAGAGTATGAGCACTCCAAGCGCGGCCGTGGCGGGGCGATCGCCCGCACGCGACTGCGCCACCTGAAGAACGGACGCACGCTTTCGGTCACGTTCAAAGGAGCGGAGAATACAGAATCGGTGTTTCTTGAGTCGAGGCCGCTCCAGTATCTGTACAATGATGGCGATAGGTGCGTATTCATGGACAACGAGCGATTCGATCAGTTTCCGATTTCGCAGGACGTCCTCGGCGAGCAGAGAGAATTCATGATCGAAGGGATCAATGTGCTTGGCTACTATCATGATGACAGCTTAGTGAAGGTTGAGCTTCCCAACTTCGTTGAGCTCAAGGTTGTCCAGACCGAACCGGGAGTGCGCGGTGATACGGTATCCAATGTAGAGAAGCCGGCGACACTAGAGAGCGGCGCCGTTGTTCAAGTCCCGCTGTTCGTTAAGCAGGGGGATACGCTGAAGGTGGACACCCGTAGCGGCAAGTATGTAGAGCGAGTATAAAGGAGGGACGATGGCGGAGAAGAAGGTGGAGATTGTCGACGAAGACGGCCGCATCTCGATATCAGAAGAAGTAATTGCATCGATCGCGCGAATTGCAGCAGAGAAGGTCGATGGCATGGCACTCTCCGCCGGAGGCGTCTCAGGCGGGATAAAGAGCTTCTTCGGCGGCGAGGATCCATCGCCGACAATTCGTACCGAGCTTGTGGAAGAAGGGGTGCACGTCGAGCTTCGCATCACCGTTGAATACGGTTACCCAGTCCATGAGGTTGCGCAGGGGATCCAGGCGAATGTGCAGAAAGACATCGAGAGGCTTGCCGGAGTCACCGTCACCGGGGTGGACGTGTATGTGCGGAAGGTTGTTCCTCCGCGCACCTCGGAAATGAACGCTGACGAGGAATGAGGAGGGAACGATGGTAGAAGGAGAGAAGGGCAGTGTTGGGATCTCCAAGGATGTTGTCACGGCGATCGCCGGGATTGCAGTGTCAGAGGTAGACGGAATAGCCAATCTTCGCCCTGGTGACGGCGCCTTCCGCCGTGGTGAGGGAATGAAGCGCTACGTCGACACTGAAGTCGAAGGGGAGAATGTAAAGGTCACGGTGCGGATCACGGCTGTTTACGGTACGCCGATTCACAAAGTGGCGAAGCAGGTTCAGACGCGGGTGAAGACCGAGATTGAGCGCATGACCGGTCTGCGAGTGAGCGCGGTCGATGTGGATGTGCAGCGCCTTGTGGATGCGGAGCAGCAGTCCCGGATCGAGGAGAAGGAGGAAGAATGAGCTTGTTCTCTCTTCTCATGAGCGCGTTTTTCGGGCTCCTTACGGCCGGCATGGGAATTGTCACTATCCTCATCGGGACGGATACGATCCTCCTTGTTTCCGCGCAGCAGTTCTTCGATACAGCACTTGGCAAGGCGATTCTGTTCTGTCTTGGCGGGCTGCTTTTCTGCGTTGCCATCTACTTTGCATTCCTGTTCTATCGCGGGCGCGCGCAGGCGAGTAGGTTCTCCCAAGACGGCGAGTGGGGAAAGGTTGAACTCTCACCCTATGCGCTGCGAGAACTGATCAGCGGCATCATGCGTGACGAAATCGGGATCGAGCGGTTCCAGGTACGACTCCAGCACATCGGTGACGGAATCGCTATCAGGATCTCGACTGCGCTATCGCTCGAAGAGAAAGTGGCCGAAGTGGGGCGGAAGATCCAGGAGACGCTGACGCGTCACGTAATGGAGCGGACTGGAGTGGAGGTACGCGAGGTCTCAGTGTTGGTGAATAGTATCAGCGGTCGCGACGACGATGAGACGGGCGCCATCGGGGAGAGCGATAGCGATGCAGATTAGTCCCAAGCTGATCGGCGTGATCGCTGGCCTGCTGGCCGGTCTCCTTCTCGTGCTTGCCGGATGGCGTGTTGCCCTGATCCTCATTGCTTTTGCTGTGGGGGGATATCTCGTCGGCCTGTACCTTGAGTCGCGCAATGATCTGCACGCACGTCTACGTAGGTTGTACTCGCGGCTATTCCATCCGTGATGCAACGACGCAAGGCGCGAGAATTCGTGTTGCGTCTTCTATACCAAAGAGAATTCGTCGATGCGTCGCTGGAAGAATCTCTTGCCGATATCGAGCCGGGCGAACAACGCCTGTATATAGAACAGACGTTCCAAGGGATCGTCGATCACCTTGCTGAAGTCGACGCGTTGATAAGTGAACACGCTGTGGGATGGCGGGTTGAGCGCCTGGCGGTAATCGACCGCAACATACTCCGATTGGGACTCTTTGAGCTTTTGCATGAACCTGACATACCGGCGGAAGTGGCAATGGACGAGGCAGTGGAGCTTTCCAAGAAATATGGCACGGAACATGCGCAGGTATTCATCAACGGCATCCTTGACAGGGTGTGGAAGTCTTCTTCCACTAGAGCGATGGAGTCGCCGCCCCGCCCCGGCTGATGTGCGGTAGCACTCAGGTACTCCCTATGGCCCGTACGGGCTTGCGTGCGGTGAGGCGCGATGGAGATGAGCGCTGTCGGAGGGGTGACCGCCGTTGCAGAGACTGAGAGTCCTCATCGTGTTCGGCACGCGACCAGAGGCAATCAAGCTCTATCCGGTGATTGTGGGACTAATGCGCATCCCGGAGATCGAGACCACAATATGCGTGACCTCTCAGCACCGTGATTTGCTGGATCAGACCCTGAACGCGCTTTCGATTGTTCCCGATTACGATCTTGATATCATGATCCAGGATCAGAACCTGTTTCACATCACGCAGGCGACGGTTGCGCGTATCGAACCTGTGATGAATGCGGTTCATCCGGAACTAGTAATCGTACAAGGGGACACACACACAGCGTTTGTCGCTGCCTTGGCTGCATTCTACGCTCGCGTTCCCATTGCCCACGTCGAGGCGGGCCTGCGCACTAATGACAAGTATATGCCCTTCCCCGAGGAGATGAATCGTCGCCTTGTCGATCAGCTTTGTGATCTGCATTTCGCTCCAACTGAGAGAGCGCGTGCTAATCTTCTTGCTGAGGGAATGGACGAGACGGACATCTTTGTCACCGGCAACACTGAGATCGACGCTCTCTATCTGGCAAGGGAAACGCTGAGTCCTCAACAGACATTCGATTACCCGGGGTACATTGTGCTTGCCACCACGCATCGGCGGGAGAACTTCGGAGATGCTTTGAGGCGTGTGTGCACAGCGCTGACCCGCATCGCTGACAGAAACGAAGACGTGACAATTGTCTTGCCTGTTCATCCGAATCCACATGTGAGAGAGCCTGTCCATAGCGCTCTCGCAGGACATCATCGTATTGTGCTTCTCGATCCCGTGGACTACGTATCGTTCGTACACCTGATGGCAGAAGCGCGACTGATTCTTACCGACTCCGGCGGAGTACAAGAGGCCGCTGCCGCTCTACATGTCCCTCTCCTCGTGTTGCGCGAAAAGACCGAACGAATGGAAGGTGTGGAAACAGGGGCGGCGCGACTTGTCGGCACAGATGTCAATGAGATCGTCGCCACTGCCGAGCTTGTGTTGCGCGACCGGACGGTGTACTGCAAGATGAAGAGCGCCGAAAGCCCGTACGGCGATGGTACCGCTGCCGTGCGGATCATGGACGTGATAAAGGAGAGATTCTTGTGACAAACGGCTACGCGGATCTGCATCTACACACAGTTGCATCGGACGGGACGCAGGAAATCGCCGGCCTTGTGCAGCGCGCGAAGGCGTGTGGACTATCCACCATCGCGATAACTGATCATGACACGATCTCCCAGGACCTACGCACCCGCGTTACCGAAATCGCCGGGATCGAAGTGATCACTGGAGTTGAGCTGAAGGTTGAGTTCGATGGGATGCTTGGTGAGCTCCTTGGCTACTTCGTAGATCCATTCTTCGCTTCGATGCTGGAGTTGTTCGTGTTCATGCGCCGGGCGCGCGAGGAACGAATGGCACAGATGGTGTCAGAATGTCGCAACTTCCTTGGAATCGACATATCCCTCGCCGAGGTAAAGGCGCTCGCACACGTAAGCATCGGCCGTCCTCACCTTGCACAGGTACTGGTAGAGAAAGGGGCGGCGGAGACCATGCGCGACGCATTTGATCGGCTGATCGGAAGCGGAGGAACGTGCTACGTACCATTGGAGCGGCCGGGATTTAGACAAGCGACGGACGCGATCCACGCTGCCGGTGGGGTTGCTGCGGTTCCCCATCCGTGCTTCCTCCCCGTCAGCGATTGGCCCGCCTTCCTTGGGGTGCTTCGCGAAGCCGACGTTGACGGCATTGAGGCTTTCTATCCCTACGTTGCTGATGATGCACGGCTGCACATCCACCCCGATGTGCTGCGATCCCTTGCGGAAGAGAATGGATTTCTCCTCACTGGTGGATCGGACGACCACGGTCCCGCATCGGTGAAAGAGGCGCTGGGAAAAGTGAGACTGCCCTACAAATATGTTGAGGAGATCAAGCGGCGTTGCGGTCTGTCTCAACCTACGTGCGCGTAGGATACTTCTATTGGCCCGCCACTGCGCCACCGTCGGGTTGCATCGGCGCAGCTGTAGGTTCAGGTGCACTAAGAGGTTCTGTCACGTTCTTGAGCGATGCAATCGCCACTTCGATCATGTCATCCGTTGGCTCAGCTGTGGTCAATCGCTGCAGCCACAATCCGGGTTGTGTAAGAACTCTCACCCACAAGCGCTTATGATTCTTTCCGCTGAACTGGAGCGCCTCATAGGAAACGCCGGCCACCACCGGCAACAGCAAGAGGCGCGAGAGTAGCTTGATCCACAAGGCAGGGTTTCCTGCCAGCGAGAAAACGAGGATTGAGATGACAAGTACGATCATCAAAAAAGCGGTACCGCAGCGCGGATGCAGGGTGGAGTACTTGCGCGCATTTTCCACTGTCAACTTTTCTCCTGCCTCATACGTGTAGACAGTCTTGTGCTCCGCGCCGTGATACTGGAAAACGCGGTGTATATCCTGCATGAGTGAAATGGCGAATAGATACACGAGGAAGAAGGCGATGCGGATACATCCTTCCACGAGATTGAACAGGATCGAGTTTCCGGCGCGAAGCGTTGGAACGCTGTTGACAATATAGAGAGGCAGTACGACGAACGCGCCCACTGCGATTACGATCGCGACAGCGAATGTGACAAGCCCCCAGCCCTTGGTCAATTCTTCTTCCTGCTCGGGGAACGCGATCCGCGCCGACATGTTCAATGCACGTATCCCAAGGGAGAGCATGTCGTACAAGCGGAACAGGCCTCGGAGGAACGGGATATCTTGGAAACGTCGAAAGTGCTTGCGCACAGGGAGGCGGCGCACGATTACCTGCTTGTCGGAAGTACGACGAACGGCGACCGCAACGCGATCGCCGTTCTGCATCATTACGCCTTCGATGAGTGCTTGTCCACCTACCGGCGGCATACCTAGTCTTCTTTGTTCCTGTACTTGCGCTGGAATCTCTCCACACGCCCTTCTGTGTCAAGGAGGCGCTCTTCACCGGTGAAGAATGGATGGCACTTCGAGCAGATGTCGACGTGCATGTCTTCCACCGTCGAGAGCGTCTCGAATTCCGCTCCACAGCCGCACTTAATTACGGCTTTCTTCATCTTCGGATGGATGTCCTTTTTCACGAAACTCTCCTGTCTAACGCTTGGAGTATTGCTCGCTCTTGCGTGCCTTGCGTCGGCCGTACTTTTTCCGCTCCACCTCACGTGAATCGCGAGTCAGAAGGCCGGCCTTCTTGAGAGGGAGCTTGTACTCTTCGGTGACGCCTACCAGCGCGCGCGCGATGCCGAGGCGGACCGCCTCCAGCTGGCCGGTGAAACCTCCGCCGGCTACACGCGCCTTCACATTGAATTTTCCCACGGTCCCGGTCGTATAGAAAGGCTGCTTAAGAGTCTTCTCAAGATGCTCGGATGCGTTCAAGAATGAAGAGAAGTAGTCCTCGGCCGGCCGCCCATTGATCTGCATAATCCCCGCGCCTTCGGACAGATAGACGCGTGCGGTGGACCGCTTTCTTCTGCCAATAGCATGAATCGCGTTTCCAACACGCTTAGGTAATCGTCTTGCTCCAGCTTCCACGAAGGAAATACACCTCCTGCTCCTTACTCACACGAATGCACGAAATATTACGAATACGCATCCTTCCTGTCAACACGACAGTCAACGACGCCTGCATCCTGGCGGTCCCGAGGGGATTCGAACCCCTGTCGCCGGGATGAGAGCCCGATATCCTAGGCCACTAGACGACGGGACCGATCATCGACTGATTATGACGTATGGCGGCCCATCCATCAAGTAGCGCGCGGTTGCTCTGTTCACTCCTGTGCGGGAGCGGGCGACTCCTTGATCAACGGCTCAGCCTCTTTCAAGGCCGCCATTAGCTCCTTATACAGCTCCACCGGAACTGCGATTCCCTTCCGTGTTGGCTTCCACTCACCATCTTCCGTTTCGTAGAAGTTGCGGATGTCGAGGTAGTCGCGGTCGCGGAAGCGGGAAAGGCGGATATGGATGCGGTTTCCCATACCTTTGTCAATTGTGCTCACCAAACGTTCTTCGCTTGCCTGTGTTTCTTCTGTCATCGTAACTCCTTATCGTGTCGATAGTTTGTTCTTATCATCGTATCATAAAGCGAATACCAAGACAAAAAGATGATAAATCTTGCTGCAACTACCTCCGGATGACTATCAAGCCATCGTAAACACCAACAGTATCCTTTGACAATCTGATCGGTGCAAGGCTCGCCTTGGGGGCGGGCTCTACAAGCAGTGCGTATTGCCGTCCGCAATTGGCGGCGGCTACAGATACCTTCGAATCTGGTCGAGCGGTTTTCGCGGACGGGCGGATGGGTTCTCATCCGGATAGCCGAACGAGACGGCAGCAACCATCAGGCCCTTCTCGTTGAGCCACGCATTCAACTCCCCGTAGGCTTCCCATACATCGGCGATCCACAGTGAGCCGATGCCCATGTCATTGGCGGCGAGGAGCATATTCTCGATTGCCGCGCCGGTCGACTGGACGTCGACAAGTTCCTGCCAGTTCTCGGAGCGGGGGATCCAAGGGTGGATCCCTTCGGGGTTATGAACGAACACCGTTACCGACGCTTGCGCCATCGCTTCCACCGTTGCGGCGGCCGAGCCGATGCTTTGTCCCTCCGCCTTGCGCGCAGAGAGAGCAGAGCGGAAGATGTCGACCATCTGGACGTGCCTATCACCCTGCACTACAGTGAACCGCCACGGCTGACGGTTATGGCCCGATGGGGCCTGCGATGCCGCCTTTAAGATACGCTCCAGTGCATCGGCGGGAACAGGTGCGCTCTTGAACCTACGGATGCTTCTTCGTGCTGCAATCGTCTCGATTGTGTCCATCGTCTGTCCTCCTTGCTTTGCATGTTGCGGAAATACCCTCGACTGCGAAGCTCGTCCAAACCGGCAAGTGTATTCCATTGCCAATGCGATTCACGCGAAGGATAATTGTCACATCCCGAGAATAGTGTACGCGAGCGTGATCATGAAGGCGAAGACGCAGAATCCAAATCGAGCGGGATCTGTTGTCTTGGACACGAACGTTTTTGTCGCTGCAGGATTCAATCCCGTCTCGCATTCTGCGAGGATCATCGAAGCGATCCGAGGCGGACGCTTGCGACTCGTGTGGGACACGGCAACACGTTGTGAGACGAAGATGATCATCGACAAGATACCGCCGCTATCGTGGTCCTTCTTTGTAGGACTGTTTCGTGAGGAGGACAGATTCGATGGATTGGTGGAAACCTCACGCTTCGACCATATCGCCGATCCGGAAGATCGCAAGTTTGCCGCACTGGCACATGTGGCGCATGCAACGCTTGTCACAAGCGATGACGATCTCCTGGCTACCCGCGATCAAAGCTGCTCGCCGCGCGTACTTACGCCGGGCGAGTTCGCATCGGCGCATGATGAAGCATTGCCGGATGGGCGCTATTGCTCATGATGGCTGCGACAAAGTGATTGACGTTTCTTCTTCAGCGCGCGGCGGTGTATTCTATCGTTGACATGAGCCTGATTGTGGCGGTGCGAGACGATCAAGACGTGGTGATGGCCTGTGATGGCCGGGTCCTAGCCTCGGACGAGAGTGTAATTGCGGATGATTCGCTGAAGACGCTGGCGCTCAATCAGGACCTGTGTCTTGGTCTTGCCGGACGTAGCGATTCGATGAGTCAAATTCTCGGATCGCTTGGGCTTAAATGCCGCGGCGCGCATCCGGTCGATATTATGCGTGCCTGCCAAGAGGTAGGGTGCCCGATCGATGTCGGCTATCGCGACGTGCGGAATGAACTGTCCGACGTACTCCGATGGATGGTCCGCCGTACGCCGCGGCACGCGCGTAGCGTGCTGATTCCGGCCGTGGTGCTCGGAGGGAGCTCGCGGGGACGTCCGGCTCTATGCGAGTGGAGCCGTCCGACCGGGACTGTGACTCAGGCCCCGCCGTGGGGGTACTCAGAAACCGTGGTTGGAAGCATGCCGAACAAGGGATCGCGCGAGCTCTTAGAATTCGAGCTCATC
>Ga0307425_1000286_pt1 | contig 32082 bp, 36 predicted proteins | sample SalMarWE160330MG_FD_202152 | JGI IMG/M metagenome (GOLD analysis project Ga0307425, IMG submission 202152) | Salt marsh sediment microbial communities from the Plum Island Ecosystem LTER, Massachusetts, United States - WE1603-30 | ecosystem: Environmental > Aquatic > Marine > Intertidal zone >...
GCCTCAGCGTCACGGCCGGCGCTACCGACAACTGCACCATAAGTGGCGGCACAAGCCCGTACAGCGCCAGTTCAAGTGACATCTCGGTGGCGACCCCGTCTCTGAGTGGCAGCACGCTTTCTGTGACAGCGGTTGGAGCAGGTTCCGCCACCATCACGATCGAAGACGCCGCCTCTGGTTCGGCAACTATTTCCGTTACGGTTTCTCTCCCTGCCGCCGTATACTCCCCCAAGGTTCCTGACACAGGGCAGACAAAGTGTTATGATTGGTGGGGTTATGAAATTACCTGCCCTACGCCTGGAGAGAGGCTTTATGGACAGGACGGGAGCTACACGATTAACTCTCCTTCTTACACAAAGCTGGATGCAAATGGGAACGATCTTTCAGATTCAGCCACTTCCTGGACCATGGTGCGCGACAATGTTACAGGACTGATATGGGAGGTTAAGACCGATGACGAAACTCTGAATGACAAGAACGACCAGTACTCCTGGGAGGGTGCAACTGAACTATTTATAGAGATGCTGAACTCTTCAGGATTCGGCGGGTATTCGGACTGGCGTCTTCCTACAATAACAGAACTGGCCGGCATCCTGGATTATAGTGGGTCCGCTCCGACCATAGAGACTAATTATTTTCCAAAAACGATATCGGCCCCTTACTGGTCTTCTACTGCATTTACCTGCAGTAACGACCACCAGGCATGGTACATCAATTTCGAGTTTGACAACGCTTCCGCCAACTATGAATCCGATTCCTATCATGTGCGTGCCGTGCGTGGCGCGCAGTCTGACAAAACCTTTGTGGATAATGGAGACGGTACTATAACGGACAGCTCCACCGGGCTCATGTGGGAGCAGGCTACGTCCAACGCAAGTTTGCTTTCCTGGACAGGCGCCCTTTACTATTGCGAGGATCTGACTCTTGCCGGATATACCGACTGGCGTCTTCCCAACATGAAAGAACTTCGGACAATAGTTGACCATAAAACATGCAACCCCGCTATAGATACTGAGTATTTTCCTGATACAATGCTGTCTGATTATTGGTCTTCCACTTCACGTGCAATCAGTCCCAGCTTTGCGTGGGGCATTGAGTTCGCCTCGGGCCAAGACCGGGCCTACGTCAAGAACGATAGTAGCTATGTCCGTGCTGTGCGTAACGTAACCGATTCTTCCTCAGGAAATTAGCCACAGACCCACACAGACAAAGGAAGACAAAGACATACATGAAAAATTATAAACTACTTTTACGTTCTTATGAACGAGGCTAAAGAACTCTATCGATTCTAATAGGAATGACAGAGCGAAGCGATACCACAAATAGTCAATATTCAATCCCGCTGTCGGAGCGCTTTCTGCCGACGTCGGTGGAATTCAATTGATTTTGGTGATACGGGAGCTGTTCAGTCAGGGTAAAAAAGAGTAATGAGAACCGCAGAAGGGTGAAAATGGGTTGTTTTATTGGGCAGATCTTTCTTGGTCTTCTTTTTGAATAAGAGGCACTCCATTCCTGAGGAACTGCTGCGGACAACGATGCTTGGCAGTTGACGGCTCTTGAATCCGAAACCCCGGCAGCCATGAGGAAAATTCTTGTCCCATGTAACGTAGTAGTGCTGGCACTTATGGCAGCCAATGGGTTTCATCTGCGTCGTATGCCACCCCTGGCGTCAACTATCCATCCCATGTTTTCGAGCATCCGCCAGGCCCTCCGGTGTTCTTCGTCATCCCTGTTCAACGACCCGGACACTATTGAATCGATCACATCATCGCTCACTCCGGCCTTCTTGAGCTCAACGATGTCTTGTGGACTCAGGGATTTCATTGACTTTGTGCCATCACCGTAAACCACAGGTCCTGAATCTTTCATGAAAGAGCCTTTCTTGATGATCCCCCGGATGTCTTCATCGCTCAGGCCGGACTTTTTCATGTCCAGAATCCCATCTACAGTAAAGGCGCATGTCTCAATCACTTTCTGATCTATTATTGTTTGGATCGTCTCTCCACTTATTCCCGCCTTTTTCAGCCTGACAATCTCTTCGCTATCCAATGGGAATGCCGGACCTGACATAAGGAACATACAGAAAACTGAGACCAAGACGTATGATATACCCTTATTCATCATTTTTTACCCCAGGAAATCGATGAGACTTTTTTTGTCAAACATCTTGGATGCCGTGGCCAGGGAGGACTCATAGGCTGTTTCCTGGGCCTGCAGCTCAACAATCGCTGTTGCGAGGTCGGCGTCTTCTATTTTGGAAAGCATATCCACAATGCTGGTTTTGAATTTATCCCAATGGTTTTCCGTGGTTTCCAGCCGTTTGTATGTTATTGATTGTCTGACGGCAGCGCTTTCAACTTGATTAACGCCCTTTTCCAGGTTGTCCGTCAGGCTGGAAACTGCGGACGGATCAAAAGGCACAGCTTCCAACGCATCCTTGAGCGCCTTCAGGTCATCAAAAACATTGGTTCCGCTGGCAACAGCCGCACCGGTGAAGACCTCATCCCCGGTGAGATTGATCCTTACCTGCGCGCCTTCTCCAACGATTATGTTAATCTTCCCACTATCACCATGATACGTCGCATTATAATCAGCATCATTAGTAAAGGGCTGGGTATCCGTTTGATGACCCGCAAACAAATAATTGCCATCGTATTTAGTGTTTGCTATTGCCAATACCTGGTCATAGATACCCTCAACCTGTTGCGCAGCGCCCTGCCTCAATTCCGGATCCAGTTCGTTGGAATGCTCAGCAACTATCTGTTTTGCCTGACCTAACAGGTCGTGCAGATTCTCCAACAATGTATCGGTGAACTCCGTTCTGCTCTTTGCAGAGACAATATTATTATTGTACTGGTCGATGGAGGAAATGGTCTTCCGATAATCAAGCACCTTGCCCATCCCGATCGGGTCATCGGAAGGCCTGTTGATGAGTTTTCTCGTTGCGATCCTTTCTTCGGCTTTAAGAAGCTGTTCGGCATTCCTGAAAAGGTCGCTCTTAACGATGTTCACCATCTGTCTGTTGCTCACCCGCATTTTTTTCTCCCGGGTTAATGATTTACACCATATTCATAAGGGTTTGGAGCATTTCATCCGTGGTGCTGATTAATTTGGCAGCGGCGTCATAACCCAACTGGAATTGTATCAGATTCACCATCTCCTCATCAAGAGAGACCCCTGAAATGGATTCGCGATAATTCTCTAAATGACTCACCATTGCAGCGTGATGGTCATAGCTCATCCCAGCGTGCTGGACCTCATTCCCTACGCTGCTAACCATGGAATTGTAATAATCATCAAAAGTTGTGGTATTGGACTTCATCGTGAGGGCATTCTGCAACTCGGCAATAGCGATGGCGTTGGCGTTATCCCCCGGCGCTCCGGCGGCTGTTCCGGAAGCGGCAATCTTGTTCACATCAGCGGCAATGGCCGCATCCACTTCAAAATTATTTCCCGCCAGGGTCCCGGAAAAGAAATCTCCTCCACTTACGCCATTCAGGTCAAAACCGTTTCTGTGAAGAGAATTGACTCCATCTCCTCCATCGATGCGTTTGGCAATGGTAAATCCGGTGTCGTTATCAGCGGAGTCGGTTACATCTCCAGCAACGACATTGGCTATGGCTATGGTAGCCCCTCCGGTTACGGACACATCAAAATCAGCCACATTGGCGATCGCTGCTGCCGTCTTGGAGGCAACTTGAGCTGCTGTATCAGTGGCTAATATCTCAACCTTTATCCCGGTACCTCCCGGAGCAGGATCTGTGCCTGTTCCATCTTTCGTATACCAGACATAATAGCCCGTCGTAGGCGAGCTGATGGTAAAGTATTCTCCTCCGCTCAGAGCAGAGGCGGCGCCTGTAACCACTTCCGTGGATTCAACGCCCTTTATTCCATTAACGAGGTCCTCCATGTTTTTTTTGTATTCCGGGATGATAACGTCTCTTACCTCGATCCATCCCTTTAACTTCCCACCGGAGATTGTACTGTTAATACTCACCGTCGGATCAGAAGCCCATACAACATCTTTATGCCCCGAGTCATTGACCATGGTGGACAATTCAGAGGTGTTAGCGCCCCTCACCAGGCTACTCCCATCCCTCAAGGTCACATTGATGCTCCCGCTACTCTCTTCATAAGTGGTAACATCTATCATCAGGCTGAGGTCTTTCACTGCCAAATCGCGCGCATCTCTAAAGTCATTGGCATGGACATCTCCCCCTTCGGACTCAATTATCTTTTGATTGAGAGTGGCAATCTCGGCCGCTTTCAGGGTTATTTCGTCAACGGTTGCCGCGATGGAGATATCCAGATCATCCTGAAGTGGTGTAAGACTATTATAGGTATTTTGGAATTCAAAGGCCAGGGTTTCACTCTTACTCAAAAGGGCCACTCTCTCAACATTGCCGGAAGGATTGTTGACCAGGTCCTGCCAGGCATTCCAGAACTCGCCCATCGTCTTGCTCAGTCCACTATCTGAGCTTTCGTCAAAAACTATCTCAACCCTTTCGAGGGCAGTTTTTTGGGCATCCCATCTTCCCAGCTCCTCATTTTCATTCGCGATCTGAACACCCACAAACTGGTCATAAACCCTTTGGGATTCTCTGGCGGTCACTCCCGTACCGATCATTCCCTGAGAAGTCAGGACCGGTGTAGTTGTCTCCAAATTTATCGTCTGACGTGAATAGCCCGGTGTATTTACGTTGGCGATATTGTGACCGGTTACCTCGATTCCTCTCTGCTGGGCCAAGAGAGATCGCATTCCTGTTTGCAACACCCCATATATACCGCTCATACTTAACTCCTCGAGACCTTTGAAAAACGCCCCCTTTCGAAGTCTGCGCTTATCTGCCCAATCTCTGCGTTGCATTCGGATTTCAATCCTCGAAATATTCAATATATTCCTGTGGTTAAAATCCTCATGCGCCTTGATCTTGAACGAAATTGAACGTTTTTCAAAGGTCTCTCCTTATTGTACCTTTGCGCTTCTTCGTGTTCTTCTTGGTTCAGTTTTACCTACGGCGCTACATCCATTATCGGCAACAAACAAATAAATCTTTAGTCCTTATATATCCCCATAAGCGCTAAGTTGTTTTAAAAGATGAACGTCCAACATCGAATGAAAAACAAACACCCAATACCGAACATTCAACAGTTATTGCTGTCTCTTTATAGCCGTTTTGATCCTTGGTTCAGGGTTTCTAATCTCTGCTTCTTCATTATTCCCCATTCAAAATTTCTCTTCATTCAAAATTCGATGTTGGACGTTCGATGTTCGATGTTCATCTTACAAAACAACCCTTATTCTTGAAGGGCCTTAATGATTATCTGGGAAACATGGGGTAATGGGACAACCTTCTTAGCTGCTCCGAGTCCTATAGCCTCCTTAGGCATCCCAAAGACGACACATGTCGCTTCATCCTGAGCTATGGTGTAGGCGCCGCTTTCCCTCATTTCCAACAACCCTTTGGCCCCGTCGGCCCCCATGCCTGTGAGTATCGCTCCCACTGCATTCTTTCCCGCGCTTTTGGCTACCGATCGGAAAAGGACATCGACACTCGGCCGTTGATAATGAACAAGCGGGCCGTCCTTTATCCTCACTAAATAGTTTCCACCGCTCCTCCTGAGCACCATATGGTGATTACCCGGGGCCAACAGGGCTACTCCGGGAATCACGTGGTCATTGTCGCGTCCCTCACGCACTTCCATCTGGCATACATCATTGAGCCTTTGGGCAAATCCGGCTGTAAAGGTCTCCGGCATATGCTGCGCAATTACCGTTCCCGGGGTAGTAACCGGCAGACCGCTGAGAACAGTCTCTATGGCCTTTGTTCCGCCGGTGGAGGCCCCTATGGCAACAATTTTATGGGTTGTTTTAAAATTGATTGGTCCTATTTGAGTCTTTTTAACTCCAGGAATCTGATTTTCACTACGAGCCTCTACTCTCGCCGATGCGGCAGCCCTAACAGCACGAGCCAGGTCCCTGGAGATATCCTTTGTGGAATATGCCGAACCAGGCTTACAGAAGACTTCCACAGCGCCTAAGTCGAAGGCCTTGAGCGCAGTCTCACTGTTTTCAGGGGTCAAAGAACTCACCACAACCACTGGCATGGGGAAATGTTTCATCAGTTTTGAAAGAAATGTGAGGCCGTCCATTTTGGGCATTTCGATATCGAGGGTGATCACATCAGGGCGGAGCTTAACGATTTTGTCGCGTGCCACGTAAGGGTTCACAGCAGTCCCGATTACCTCTATATCTCTATGTCGCGATAATTCATCGGCCAAAATCTTACGCACGACCGCGGAGTCATCTACAATAAGGACTTTGATCATATTTTCCTCCCGTGTTTCACCTCGACTATTGCGAAACAACGTCTTTGGGAATTTCTCCATCGAGGAACAGGAAAAGAATGCACTGCCCCTCATCAAGGTCAAGAATCACCTTGGCTGAAGGCTTGAGTCCATCCGGGATTCCTGCCCCCTTCTTCATCTCTTGATCCGCAGAAAGAATCCCAGGCACACCTATATCAAAAACGACCTCATCCCCCGCAATAGGAGGGAGCAGATTGCCGCAGATGACGTTCATTGTCTCCTTGAAGGCATCAGACCGGTGGTCTTCCGTGGTTTCTTCACCATCATCAAGGCCTAACATGTTGGCAGCCAACTCATGCAGGACTTCGATCGAAATCGTCATAACGAGGGTCCCCGAAAAAGGACCCGTAAACGAAACACTCCCTGCGACCATGGAATCCCTTGGGTGGTCTTCTTCGCCTTCACCCGGAAATGCGAACATAAAGGCCAGTTTCTCTAATGTCTCAATCGTCACCTGAGACATTATTTCTTCAAATTTAGCTCTCATCATTCTCCCCGAGTCCTAAGATGCTATTTATAGTGTCGCGAACGATTTCTGCAGTAAATGGCTTGTGGATGAAGGCGACGCCCTTGTGCTCCAACCGTTCTATACGTGCCTTGCTTCCTTCGGTAGATACGACAATCACCGGGATCTCTTTCATCTCAGGGTCCTCGTGCATGCGGTCTATCATCTCCTCTCCATTCATGACCGGCATATTGATGTCTACGATCGCCAGGTCTATCCATTGCTCATCAAGGACATCGAGGCCTTCCCGGCCGTTTCCGGCCTGGTGGATATCTCCTAAAGGGATCTCGGTCATACGCAAGGTTTTTATGATCATAGAACGCATGACACCGCTGTCATCTACAATAAGAATATTAATTGCCACTTTATCAACTCCTTTTGAAATTTGGAATTCCCTAACCTCGACAAGCCGGAAACAAAAAGGCCTCTCGCAAAGGCGCAAAGCTCACAAAGAAACGCAATGAAAAAATTGGTAGCTGCCTATCCCCTGAACCTCGGAACCGTTGCCGCCTCTTCAGTCCCTGAACAAAAAGTCCAAAATCCGGCTCTAAAAAGCATCAGTCAACTCCTTCGCCCACTCTAATGTCTGGCTGGCAATCAGCTCAAGCTGAGTGGCTTTAATACCTAACCTTTTTGTTGCCAATACAGAGGGCTCGTAGTGAAGTCCTTCTACTCCAATTCCTATCCCGATCATAAGACATAATACATTGGCCACATGGACAATATCTGTCATGGAACTTGTCTCGGGGGCAGAGTTCGGGTCGTGGTGCCACCTCACCGCGCTGACGAGTTCCGGCGGAAATGACCAGCTCTCTAACATCAGCGCCCCGATTTCAGCATGGTCTGTTCCGAGTACCTCTTGCTCTGCCATCTGAAAAGGTACCCCCCGGGCTGCCACCTCCTCAATCTCCTTGAGCTCCTTTTCTACGAAACCTCCTAAAATCAGCTTTCCAAGGTCGTGCAAAAGGGCAGCAGTAAAGATCTCATCGCTTTCGACTATTTTCAGCTCTCTCATCAGGCCCTCTGCCGTAACAGAGACCGCAACCGAGTGTTGCCAGAGCACACCGGGCGGAAGATCGTATCCGGGAATTTGTCGGTCTGTTATAGTGCTGACACATGCGGCTACTACCAGTCTAGAGAGCCTTTTCCATCCAATCATTGCGATGGCATGTCGAACTGAACCGACCTTGGAGGGGATGCCAAAATAGGCTGAATTTGTCAGTTTCAGGAGATTGGCGGTAAGGCTTGGATCCTGTCTCAACAACTGTTCCACTTGACCAGTGCTCGATTCAGGATCATCAAGGAGCTTGAGCACCTTTGCTGCTATTCCCGACATGCTGGGAAACGATTTCATCTTGGAGATGATCTCACGTTTTCTGCCCCGTTTCATAGCAACCTCTCCTGCCGACCGTTTTTTATGGTTACCCGTCCTGTAGAAACATCAAAATAGACCGTACGGCTTATGCTGCCGCCGATCTCCTCTGCCTTCAAGAGAACCCCATTCTTCCAGAGCAGCTTTTTCAAGACGGTATAATTTCTTTCACCTATCTTGAACATCTCATTTTTACCCAAGGGAGAACCACAGCCCGCGGCCTTGACAATCAGTCTCTCTTTCTGCCCCCCCATACCATACACCTCTTTGAAAAGAATTGGGACCCCCTTGTCCACAAACATATAAGGGTTGCCCTCTGCCTTTTGTGGGTTAATCTTGGATAAGGGCAGCATGGCGTGTAACATCCCGCCTACATGGGCAACGGGGTCATGGATCATGAGACCGAGACAACTGCCCAGGGCATGGGTTACGATCTCATCACCTTTCACACCAACCTTCATGTCACCTACCTGAACGATCTGTTTCATTTATTCTATCCAATCATAATGTCTGCAATAAGCCTATTAACTGTCACTTCACGTAAGTTGCCGGTCGAACATACCGAAACTTATGTTTGACGCCCGACATGCCCTCGGAATGGCCCACAAAAAGGTGCCCTCCTGGTTCCAGGATCTCATAGAAACGGTTAACCAGCCTCTGCTGTGTCGGCCTGTCAAAGTATATCATGACGTTGCGGCAAAAAATTACATTAAAGGACCCCTTCATTGGCCATGGGTGCAGCAGGTTAAGCCTCGCTATTCGGACCATCCTTCTGACATCACCGTTCACCTGATATGTATGGGGAGTTTCATTTTCAACCTTCACAAAATATTTTCGCATAAAATTTGAGGGGAGATTTAGAAGCACCCCCTCCTCATAAGTAGCTTTACTGGCCTTTTCTAATATTGTAGGGGATATATCGGTAGCGAGAATCTTAACATCCCGAGACGCTAAGCCCGGCATTCTGTCCAAAAGGAACATTGCAAGAGAGAACGGTTCCTCACCGGAGGAACAGGCCGCGCTCCAAAATCTCAGTTTTCTGCCAGTCAATTTCGGCAAAAGCGTTTCACCCAAAAAGTCGAAATGTGGCATTTCACGGAAAAAGCTGGTCTTATTTGTTGTCATCACGTCGACCATAAGGCCTAATTCCTCTCTTCCGTTGTCGCTCTCCAGATATCTCAGATACTGGCTGAACCTCTCCATTTTCAGCGCTCGCAACCGTTTTGTGAGACGGGCCCTGACCAATGCCTCTTTACCTCGTTTCAGGGTAATCCCGCATTCCCTGTATATTAGATCGCTGACTTTTTTGAATTGCTGGTTGCTCAGTTCTGTTGATACAAGATTCATCCTGATATAACCCTCTATATTTTTTGGATTGATACCCCTAATTCTTCTCTTCTCCGGCTCGGTCTCCATTTCCGGAATTCGCAATACCCACTACGCCTCCGACGTCAAGGATTAGGCCAACCTGGCCGTTGGGCATAATAGCGGCTCCGGATATGCCGGGTATATCCTTCATGGTCTCTCCCAATGACTTGATAACGATCTGTTGTCTGCCGATCAATTCATCAATAATCAGTCCTGCCCGCTTTTTGTTGTCATCTTCAACTACCACTACGAGTCCATTATCCGAATCCTGATCAGACTCGCCAATGGAAAAGAGATCGGCCAATCGAAAAAGAGGAAGAAGACCTCCGTGCAGGGAGAGCATCTCCCCCTGATTAAGGACTGTAGAGAGCTGTTCCGGCTCGGGCTTAAGCGAGGTGACAATCGAGACCGTCGGAACAATATATGTTTCACTACTCACTCGAACAACCATGCCGTCGATAATAGCCAGGGTCAGGGGAAGGCCTATCTTGAAAACGCTCCCCTTGCCCTTTTCTGAATCGATTTCCACCTGCCCCCGCAAGGAGTCAATATTCTTTCTCACCACATCCATGCCCACACCCCGGCCTGATACGTCGGTGACTGTCTCGGCAGTGGAGAAGCCCGGCTCGAAAATCATCTTGAAAATATCCCGGTCACTGAGCGATGCCTCATTACTCACAAGTCCACGTTCTTTGGCCTTGGCAAGGATCACATCGCGGGAGAGTCCTTTTCCATCGTCTTTTATCTCTACTACTACCTTGCCCGCAGCGTGATAGGCGGACAATTTCACCGTCCCGGATCTCGGTTTCTCCATCTCTTTCCGGACCTCGGGCATCTCGATGCCATGATCCACTGAATTACGAACCATATGCATCAGCGGATCATTGATAATATCCACCATATTCCGGTCTATCTCGGTATCCTCACCCTCGGTAACAAGGTTTACGTTTTTCCCGACCTTGCGCGACACGTCCCTCACGAGACGAGCCATCTTACTGAAAGTCGCTTTGAGAGGAACCATTCGCATGGACATGCTGAGGTCTTGCATCTCCCGGACAATCTTACCTGTCTGTGCGATCTTTCTTGAAAGTTCATGATCATTGGAGCCGGTCACCACTTTGTCCTGTGCAACAATAGAATGGGAAATTACTAATTCGCCGACCATATCAATCAGCCGGTCCAACCTGCTCGTACTTACCCTGATCGATGATTCAACTACCTTTTTCCCCTTTATTTGCTCTTGTGTTCTAAGCGCTTGAGCAACGTCAGTGACCGTGGCTGCCTTTGATTTTACCATCTTCATACCGATCGGCATGTCATCCTGACCGGCGACCGCTTCTTCCACTTTTTCTCTTTCGGCCTTCCCTTCGGCCACTAAGATGTCCCCGATCCGAGGCACTGAACTTGTCGTTGCAGTTTCCTCGCTTTCGTCGGATATCCCTGCTCCTTCAGGGTCAGATAGCAGATTCAATAGAATATCATACTCTTTCGGCTTGGAAAGGGGGGCGCCGCCCAAGGCACCCTGAACCAGGTCAATCATCTGCTTAATCATATCAAGGCTACGGAGAGCAAGGTCGGCATATCCACCGGCATAGCGTATCTCCTTGTCCCGGACACGGCTCAGGAGAGATTCCGCGTGATGGGCCATTTCTGATATGAATGTAAGTTCAAGAAAGGCAGAGACCCCTTTGACCGTATGAAATGCCCTAAAAACAGACCCCACCGACTCGGTATCTTCCGGATTGGACTCAAGGGTCAGCAGGGCCTCTTCGGCCTCTGAAATCAGATCGGTGCTTTCAGTAATAAACTCGCCTAATAGATCAAGATCAGCATCCTCGGGCAGGGTCTCGGGAAAAATCATTTCAGCGGCCGGCTCATCATCATGTCCGGAAACGAGATCCGAGGGATGCTCGGGTGGTTCTTCCTCGATAGATTTATTATCATCCTTAGGAACAGTATCGGTAAATTGTTCAGGAGTCTCCTCCATATTAGGCCTATCATCCTGCTCCGCAACCGGATGGGAGGACTGGTCAACTGGAATATCCTTCCAATCCTCTTCGGTTGTATTCATGGCATCTTCCAAGAGCCCGCCAACTTCACTAATATTCAAATCCGGGTCAGAAGCGCTCGTATCCAGGATTGCCTCGATTTTTTCTATGGCCTGGCCAATTTTGTCTCTGCATATTTCCGGATATGAGCTATCTGCTGCAATTGGCGCTAACGATTTTTTAAGGCGGGCAAACTCCGAGAAATCATCCGGCTCGATCAAGATTAAGCGAGCGGCAATATCATCGAGAGTCTGGGCAGAATCTTCCCCCAAATCGGCCTCTGACTTTTTAGGCTTCTTGGGCCTCATCAGCCCCTCCCAATCAGTTGAAGGCCTTCCCATGACGTTCTCCAAGGCCTTTGCCGCCGCTATTACGGAAAGCCCGCCATCTTCTATCTTATTAGTAAGATACTCCTCCAGGGCGATCAGGGCCTCGGATATCCCTCCAACAAGGGATAAAGTGTCTTTGACCGATTTTTTGGAAAGAAGTTTCACCCCTTCCCGGCAAATGCCAAAAAGCGTCAGTGCTCCGGTCCTTTTGGCCGGGACCTTGGAAATCAGGCCCTCCAGATCGGCAAGTATCTTTTTCCATGCCTTGCGGTCTTTCAGGTTAACTGTGTCAATATCCTCAATGATTTTATTGAGGATTTTTGCCGTCTTTGTTGCTATCCCTGCCATGAAATCTCCTCTCTTCATTAGCACATGGAATTTGGCCTGCCAACCTGAAGCGCCAACGGATTAGAGCAGCATCTCTACTTGTGGGCATAATCAAGCTCGACCTTCACCCGTGAATTGTTACAGCTATTCCCCCTAGGGCATCATATCCACAGAGCGACCCGGAGTCAGTGATGTTTTATCTAAATAGTATCTGAACAAAAAATCTTAATTTTCGTTCAGACACTAAATTAAGGTAATGCAATAGATATGCCACATTGTCCCAGGCTTAATCAGTTTGTTATTCACGGAGATTATATCAATACGGGGAATTGGGGTGGAAATAGTGTCAGCTTTTTGACGTCAAAAAGGGAGGGGGATTTCTGTTTGGCTGATGGCGGGTCTGGGAGCGGAATAGATATCCGGGGGGCTGAATTCAGGCTATACGCTGCCACAAAGGACCTTTCCGCTTTGATCATTTTGTTGCATCCTGCCTGACCTGTAATATACGGCATCAGCCGCAATTAAATTATTCAAAAAGGCAAAGGAACTCCTTATGAGTTCAACGGAGTGCCTGATCAATGCCTTGTTGCCGTCATTTACGTCCCGAATAGTTTTTGCTAATGGCAAGAGGTCTGCGCAGAGGCTCTTGAATCGGTCAGAGTAAGGTTTTTCTACGAGTTCAGCCAGTTTAGTGACCGTCAGGTCATGGGGCGAAGATCCTAAGGATTTGGCAACATCTTTTATCATAACCTGCCGTTGTTCTTCAATTATTCGAATTTTGAGGAGCAATTCCTCTTTTTCCTTACCGATTTTCCCCAATTCACCAAGATTTGAACCTATGATCGCATCTTTTTCCCCTTGTAGAACAGACAATAGAACCCGGTAAAGGGCTGCCTCCCCGTCAAGTTGATCCAGAAGGTTATCATAGGCGTTCACAGATTCAAAATTCACTATTCAAGGATACCTTTCTTTCGTAGCCCTTGCTTGCAGGACCAGGGATGTTTTGCCAGGCCTCAGGAAATGCGCCTGCTGTGCATTCTCAAGACAGTTCGTCGAGAATAGCCTCCCTTATCATCTTAAAGGCTATCTTTTCACTATCAACACTATAGGTCCCATTCTCTATCTGCTCCCGTATTTCGGCCACTTTTTCTTCCCGGATATCAGGAAGAGAATCAAGGAGCTTTTTGACCTCTTGGATCTGTCTGGCCTCTGGTGATAAGGCGACCTTGTCTACCAAGGGGTCCCCCTTTGGCGTCTCCCTTGGTGAACCATGAACTCTGCCCTTTTCCTTGCCGATGCTTTTCACATAGGCGTCTAATCTGGCAAAGGGATTATTGCCTGTAATCTCCATCCGTAAGGACCTCCTTTCTTGTCTTGCAAATCTCAGGTCTCAGGGTGCTAACCGGCCCTTTCCTTATCAAGGAGAAAAAATCTCCTTTAGAAAGGATTTATCTGCAAAAAAAACTGAATAAACGCAAACTTAGCAAATCTCAATGACAAATCAACTTTATCCTTAATTTTATTATCGGTCGGAAAAGATGAAAACTTTAGTCTTTTGGTTCATCTTTTTTGATATTTTTTTCCTCTACACCCTTAGGTCGGCTTTCAAGCCGATCAAGAATAAGTGAAGAGAAGCCGATTCCCCGCTGAGAGGCCATTTCCTTTGATATTTGAGAATCTAACATGGAGGTATAGATCTCTTCGGCCCTGCCCCCGCTGATAAGCCCGGTCTTGGGAATAGTCGCCCGCATTTCCTTGAGAAGGTAGAAGATAAAAAGGGACTCTAACTCAGAACATGCCTCCTTGAGCTGAGGAGAGTGCCCGCCTGAATGGGAGAGGTTGTCGGATTTCAGACTATGTTGCACCTTCTCCATTTTACCGGCCAAATCTATCGTCTCAAAGGGTATGGCTGGTAGAGATATAAAGTCTGACATTACATCACCTCTAACGTTGCCTGCAAGGCCCCTGCGACCTTGAGGGCCTGGAATATGGCCATCAGGTCCCGGGGTGTTACTCCGAGCGCATTCAAGGCCCTGACCACCTCGGAAATAGTCACCGTTGATTTCACTAAGAAAAGCTTGCTTTTGTCCTCCTTTACACCGATGTTAGTGTCATAAGTAATCGCAGTATTGGCCCCAGGCGCAACTATGGCGCTGCCATCCCGGGACTCCACGGGCGGTCCGGCCGGTCCGGGTGGCCTCGAATCGCCGAATAACGATCCCCCCTGAGAAAAGGGCATCGGCTGGGAGACATCCGCGGTTTCCTTGATCTCGATACTCAGGTTCCCATGGGCAATGGCTACGGTATCGATCCTGACATTTTCCCCGATGACCACTGTTCCGGTCCGTTCATTAAACACCACCATGGATGATTTATCAGGGGTAACATCCAATTGCTCTATCATGGCGACCAGCTCGACAGTCCTACCGGAGTATTCTTTCGGGACCTCAACCTCTATTGTCCCGGCATCCAAGGTCCTGGCCACACTATCCTTCAAGGCCGAATTTATCGTCTTTGCCACCCGAGCGGCATTTGTAAAGTCAGGCCTGGGCAAGGTCAAGGACAAAGACCCCTTATTAACAAAATCATAGGGTATCTCGTTTTCAATTATAGCACCGCCCACAATTCGAGCCACATTGGGGAAGTTTTTTGAGGCCGAGGCCGCCTTTCCCGAGACAGAGAACGCGTCGGTGTTGATCGGTCCCTGGGCAACGGCATAAACCTTGCCGTCTGCGCCCTTGAGGGCGGTGACCAGCAGGGTTCCTGCCGTAAGGCTTTCCGCGTCGCCTATTGAGCTTACCGTGACATCAATTCTGGAGCCCACTCTTGCAAAGGCCGGCAGGTCGGCGGTGACCATTACGGCGGCCACGTTTTTTGCCTTCTCTATATCCTTTGCATTGACCGTAACACCCATCCTCTCTAACATACTTGCCAAGGACTGAAAAGTGAATTTTGAATCCTTTCCATCGCCTGTCCCATCCAACCCCACGACCAGACCATATCCGACTAACTGGTTTTCACGCACGCCCTTAATGTCGGCCAAATCCTTGATCCGAGTTGCATGGGCATAACTGCTCAAAACGAACAGAGTTATGAATATCAGGCTCGTCTTGACAAGGTTCTTGACGTCAAAAAACAAAAGTGGGTTTCTCATCTCTTCCCTCTCCCGGCGCCACCGGACTGGATGCTGGATACAGGATATTGGATGCTTGATGTTAGATACAGTATCATTTTATTATTCGCACCACATTATATTGAAACTTGATCTCATCAATTATTAGCTTTTAGGGAGTTGCTGCAATCAATCCGCAATCCGCAATCCGCAATCCGCAATTTAGAATGGCCATATCACATTAACGAAGCTGGAAAGCCAGCCCGGACGTTGACGCTGGGCAATTGCACCCCTGCCGCTATAAACGAATTGGGCATCAGAGATCCGGGATGATTCTATTTCATAGCCCCATATGCCATCCTTGTCTTTTTTGTAACGGATGTCCCTGGGCTGGATAATCCCCGACAGGCTCAGGAAATTTGTCTCGTCGTTCACCATTATTTCGCGAGATCCCGCAATCACCAGGTTATTGTCCGAAAGTACTTTGACAACCCTGGCGGTTATTGTGCCTGTCAATGCTCCTGACCTGTCGGTTTTCCCCTTGCCCTTGTGTGTGGTGCCAAGACTGGTATCGACACCGGCTTTGTAGGCGCTCGCCTTTTTCCCAAAACCGGTAAATGAGGAATCCATTCCGGCTTTCAATGAGCTGTCTCTACTGGTATCAGTATTGGCGTTGGTAGATCCCGTAACTTTCTGATCCAAAATGACAGTAACTACGTCTCCCACCTTGCTTGCCTTATAATCCTGGAACAGAGAACTAAGCGCCCCCTTGTTCTGCCAGAGAGATCCCTCATACTTTCTCGGTTTTAATCTGTGGTCATAGTTGACCCCGAGGGACATGGCCCGGTTCAGGTTGGTATCCCTCATTGTTTTCTTTTGCCCCGAAGCACAACCAAAAAGGTTCATGGCGAGCAAAGAGAATGACGCGCCAAATATCAGAGATCTTGTCAACCAACCGCGCTTGCCGAACATCTTTCCAAACCTCCCCACAAAATCCTAAAACTCAACCTTTACCGTCTTGGCGTCCAAGACACGGCCGTATAGGCTCTTCTTTGAGTCGATATTTTCAATCTTGATTTTCTCCCCCCGACGGCCCTCTCTTTGTTTTACCATACCGAGCGCCGTAATCCTCAGGCCACCCGATTCTGCGACTATCAGGACCACATCTCCACGCTTGACTAAGGGCGGAAATTCAATAAGATCTGACCTCAGCACACTGTTGGCGTCAATGTTCCTCTTGGCCCTTTTACCAAGGACTTCTTCATAGTCAAGGATAATATTGGATGGGAGTCCTGCCAAATTCTTTTCCCTTATCTCAATATCATCCTCGGTAATTTTCCGGTGCCTTCTCAAAGGCCTTTTGGTGACAACCACTTCCGCTAAAACCTCTATATCGGCTGTTACCAAGACCCTCTTTTGAAAGCTACCATTCACCTTGAAATGGAGGGGCAGGGGCACGCTACCCTTGAAGTCCGTATCCTTGAGCGGTTCGACACTGTAAGTGATTTTCCCTTTGGGGAGAATAACGTTGTCCTTCACCCGGATGTCCCTTATCTTTATCTTCTCCCTGTCCCAGGGGATACTTGCATATATGAAACTGGAAACCGCCCTTTTTATATCCTCTTTTGTAACCTCAACAAAACCCCTGATTACCTCAATCCCCTTGGGGGCACCCAACCTGATTTGCGACAGATCGATTTTTTCCTGTTTCAAGCGGAGTCGAATGTAATTTTCATTCAAGTGACGGCTCTTTCCCGGCAGCGGGGCCTTTGAAATCACAATTCTCTCTAACCTTTGAACCAGGGCCGGATCATCCCCTCCTATCTTGGCAATCTGACCCAAGTGTATAACATCACTGTTTATCTCTGCTTTTTCAAGGCCCCTTATGCTAATTGAGCCCGCCTCAGAAAGCCGGGGCAGCATCCCCGTCAGGAAGAGTGCAAAACAGATAACCAGGCAGAGAAAAAATCTATAACACTTCACGATTCGCTCCTATCTCTTGATATTATTTGCCATCTGCAACATGTCATCCACGGTCTTAACCGCTTTACTGTTAAGCTCATAGGCCCTTTGAGCAGTAATCATACTCACCATCTCTTCAACCACGCTGACGTTAGACATCTCTAAGTATCCCTGAGCGATAGTGCCGAATCCGTCCTCTCCGGCAGTGCCGGTCAGCACCTCACCCGAAGACTTTGTGGGAAGATAGAGATTCCTCCCGATACTTTCCAATCCACTCGGGTTGATAAACCTGGCGAGTTGGATGGTCCCGACCTCACTCGGATCTGCCTCACCTGCCTGCTTGATGGAAACCGTTCCATCTGTCCCGATGGAAATAGAAACGGCATCGGTCGGGATAGAGATCTCCGGTTCTAATATGAACCCGTCAGAGGTCACAATACGGCCATCGCCATCTAACTTGAATGACCCGGCCCTTGAATAGGCGGTGTCTCCATTGGGCTGTATGATTTGAAAAAAGCCATGGCCCTCAATTGCTACATCGAGTTGGTTTTCCGTTTGTTGATAATCCCCCTGACTAAAGATCTTCTGTGTAGCCACAGGTCTTGTTCCATGACCTATCTGTATACCGGTAGGGACTTCAGACCCCTGGGCCGAGGCGGTCCCTGCCGCGCGAAGAGAGTGATATAACAGATCTTGAAAGTCCGCTCGGCTCCTCTTAAAGCCGGTGGTATTTACATTGGCCAGATTATTAGCAATAACATCAATGTTTAATGTCTGTGCCTGCATCCCTGTGGATGCGATCCATAATGCTCGTTGCATTTTTGCCTCCTAAATCCTTTAATCCTAAATATTTCCGCATTACGCCAATCTTCCAACTCCATCAATAGATTTTTTGGTGGCATCGTTGAGGTACTGTATAACCTTCTGATATGACTCATAGGATCTGGATATATCAATCATTTCCGTCATCACTCTTATGCCGTTCACATTGGATGTCTCGATATAACCCTCCCTTACTTTGAATCCTTCGGCCTTTTCTTTAGCGACCCCGGACTCATCAAGAGCGAACAGGGTATTACCCATCTTTTTCAAGAAATCGAGGTGTGAAATTGTGACAACCTTCAGAGTACCCACCTCGCTTCCATCTACGGAGACATTGCCCTCCTCGTCAACATGGACATCTGTCCCGTCGATTTTTATTTCGCCCCCTTTACCCATAACCGGGTGCCCTCCCTTGGTGGCAAGAACACCATCCTCATTGATTGCAAAACTTCCATTTCTCGTGTAATGCGTCCCCCCCGGTGTCTGGATGCAGAAGAAACCCGTTCCATCCAAGGCCAGGTCCAGGGGATTGTCCGTATGTCTTAAGATACCCTGCGAAAAGTCTGTCCTGGCTCCGGATGGCATCGGGGAGGAAGGGCCTTGAAGGTAATCGGTCCGTGAATCTCCCTCCTTTTCAACGGGCACGCGGAAAATTAACTTGTCCTGTTTAAAGCCCGGGGTATTTATGTTGGCGAGATTATTGGCTAAGACATCTAATCTCTGTTGATTGTTAAATGCTCCAACAGAGGCCGCGTACATCGCTTGGGTCAGACTCATTTTCAAATCTCCAAAGGGTTGTGTATTTCGATTTCAGACTTGAATATCGCTCATCATAAGAAAAAGCGAAACTCTTACTTTATAATAAAACATGCAAAATATATGCCAGGGACCGCCGGAATATTTACTCGTCAATAGGGGGCCAAAAAGGCTTTTCCTGCCTATGATACCCGCATATCCTGATGCCTCTTCACTCTTGGTATAGGCAATTTTTTCCCTATCCCTCTTCTCCATGTCTAACCAGTGCCTTGTCCTAAAAGTTCTTTCTTGATTTGCGGAATTTAAATTAGCCTCATAATGAATGTATCCGTGTCAAATTAGTTATCCCTTTGCCACAGCTCCTCATAATCTCAATCCCAATCCTAATCTTATTCTTATGATTACCAATCATATCCCGCTAAATCTCTATGGGCTATTTAGCCTGGGGCGTCAATCTTCAATTCACGGTTCTTCATGCGGGATGCAAGGCCAAATTTTTTCAGCCTTACGATGAGTTCGATTTCACTCCTGGGGATACTCACCCTTTTAGCGATCTCTCCTGCACTCAGACCCAAATTAGCCAACCTCTCTACATTTTTATATCGGCCGGAACTTTGTTCATCAGAAGTACGATTATTTTCATTCCTCTTTTCAGTTTGCTTTATCATATGAACAAGTTCTTCGTTAAATCCCCCTGTTTTTGCCTTAGTCACCTGTTTTGGAGAAATTCGAGCATATTTGATTGTCATTATAAACAATAATATGACTGTAATACCGAAAAAACAGATGGAAATAGTGTCCATCGCTATTTCCAGTTGTCCTGCTGTAAAGGATGTCATCTACGATTCCCTCCAAGTAACAAATGGCACCTTATCTGGGGATGATAATTGTACGACTATACCTGTATATCAACCAGAGTTCCTACTGTGCCATGGCTATTGTGTTTCTTAATCTCAGCACTCGGATCTGCCGATCCCTCTTTGAGATTCCCTTCTTCCGGTTTCTTTTCTTCATTACTCACTTTTGCCGTTTCAAGAATCGGGGCTCCTTCTTTCTCATCCTTCTCCCCATCCTTTTCTTCCTCGAGATCCCTTTCAAAGCCTTTTTTTTGTGAATCGGGATGCTCCTTTTTTAAACGGTGAACCCTCTGTGCGGGGGATATGGGAGAAAACACTTTCTGAATATTCATGGTGTCGTTCATAACACCCGCCCTTCATAATTGTTCTGCCTTGTTTTGATCACCATCTTCTCCGCTAAAACCGATATTTCGCAAGGCTCCAGCATTCACACTTTCCAAAATGTCCAATTTGAAGTGTCACCGGTACAGAATTCAGTTTAGTGCCAAGCCTTCTTTTCTCATTTTCAATTTCAGATGAATAAGGGCCTGGGAATGAATCTGGGACACCCTTGACTCTGTTATATCTAAAACCTTACCGATCTCTTTCATAGTCAATTCATCCCAGTAGTATAACGAAATCACCATCTTCTCTTTTTCCCTCAATTGGTCAATGGCACCGGCGATGGAGTTCCTCATCTCTTTCAGTCCAGCCAAACTCAGCGGATCATCCGTGTCACCATCCACCAAGAGGTGCATGAGATCGTCTTTTTCCTCATTTGAAAAAGATCCGATTTCCTCGAAACTGACAAAAGACATCGTAGACATCTTTCTAATCTCGTGAAATTCGTCAAGGCCTACTCCCAGTTCCTTGGCAACTTCATCATCTTTAGCCTCTCTGCCCAATTTCAGGTCCAGGTCTCGATAAGCATTCTCCAGTTCACGAATTTTGCTTCTATTGGATCTGGAAAAGAAATCCCGAGACCGTAATTCACTCAATATAGCCCCCCTAATCCTGAACAGGGCATAGGTAATAAACTTATTCTCTCTTGTGGAATCGTAACGTTCTATGGCGTTCATCAGGCCTATGACGCCTGCATTAACCAGGTCATCCGCCTCTACGCTGGGGGGGAGATGAACTGCCATCCTATTGGCTATGCTTTTAACATAGGGAAGGTATTCGGCTATCAGCTCATCCCTTAAAGCGTAGTTCGTATTCCACCCCTGCTCCATTTCCCTTTTTGCAAGTTCCATTGTAAATAGCCACCCAAGCTAATTTTCTTTGAGGACCTCATAAGTGATTAAATAGTAATGCAAAAATATCTCCAAATATCAAGTTTCGAGCTTCAAATGTCAGTCGTACAGTGTTCCATTGCGGGCAAGCTTCCTCCAGAAAAAATTTGTATCTCCTTCCGGAGAATTTGAGGGCCGCGATTCAAATATCTTTTTTGCAAGGGAGGCAAAACACCTGCTTGCCTTAGTATCAGGGTGGATTTCACTCACCACCTTTTGAAGCCTTACACCCCTTTTGACATTTTCATCTATTAACACATGTCCCATATATTCGATTTTTATATCTAAGAATCTATCGGCGACCATCTCTAATTGTCTATAAACCTCGGTTGCTTCTTTGGAAGTCGTGGCCAGATTTACCACCAATTTAAAATGCTTTCTTGAATAATCGAGAGAGAGGACCTTCATTAAGGCGTATGCATCGGTAATAGAAGTGGGTTCCGGAGAAACAACGACCAATATCTCCTGGGCGCTGCTATTAAAATGCATCACATTTGACGAAATACCTGCTCCGGTATCGATCAAAAAGAGATCAACGGAATCGATTAGTAGATCAAGGTCAGTGAGCATCCGAGCTTTTTGCTGGTCTGTCAAATCGCTGAGTTCTTGAATCCCCGAAGGAGCGGGAAGTATCTTGATTTTTCCCGGACCTTCTATCATTATCTCCGAGATGGTTTTCGCGCCTGTAATAGCGTGGGATAAGTTATACTTCGGAGCCAGCCCCAACAATATATCAAGATTACCCAACCCTAAGTCCGCATCAAGAATCAGGACCTTTTTCCCCAATTGGCTAAGAGCGAATCCAAGATTGGCAACAATGTTAGTCTTGCCCACTCCCCCCTTGCCGCTGGTTATGGCCATTACACGCGTATTAAATTTGCGATTTACCCCTTTTTTCTTCTCTGTAGCAGCCTTCTTGCCTGCTATCCTCTTAGTCAAACTTATGACCTTCTTTGATGGCGTTTGATGATTCACTGCTTGTATCTCTCCACTTTTTTATAGTCTGTTAGCCATAGACTGCAAATGGTTGGTTCCAAACCAGGTTTATTGATTTATGGCGATCAAGCATACGATCGTCTCAAATATGGGCCATATTCGTGCTGTACTTGACCCTTATTCCTTGATTTTTCCGGCCTGAGGGATACACGTCCGGTTTCCTTTTTTCGTGCCAATATCAGATCCACCAATTTCTCCAAGGTTGCAACTTCTATGTCCTCAGGGACTTGTGGACCATTCGTAAAATACGAAACAGGTATTTTTGTCCGGATTAATTCATTAAGGAGATTCCCGTATTCACTACTTTCATCAAGTCTTGTAAATATCAGGCTGTCAATGGGCATTACCCTGAACTTTTCTAATATGCGGGTAAAGTCCTTTTCTTTTGTGACGGCGCTCAAGAGAAGATGAATCTCTATGGGCCTGACATTATCAAGAAGATTTTTTAGCTCACCAAGTTGACGCGTGTCCTTTTGGCTTATTCCTGGTGTATCAATCAGTATAATATCCTTCCTTTTTAACTTTTCGAGGGATTTCCTAACCTCTTCTTTGTTTGAGACAACTTCCATCTGAACACCCAGGATACTGGCGTAGACTTCGAGTTGAGCAATGGCCCCGATTCGTTTGTCATCTAAGGTAATCAAGCCGATCGTCCTCTTCTTTGTAAGACCTCCAATGGCGGCTAATTTCGCAATAGTGGTCGTTTTTCCCACTCCTGCGGGGCCTATCAGGGCAATTATTTTTTGTTTTCCGCGTGCAATTTTTATGCTTTTGGTTGCTGCGCCCATTTTTTCAAGATTTTCGATCAGGCCCGGCCTGATATCTTCAGGTCTGAAAAGCTTGTTTGAGGATACTACTGCATCGAGTTCTTTGATCAAATCCAATGCTATGTCTTCTTTTACACCCTGGTTCTGCATCTCCTGGGATAGATCAAAGAGACTCATTTCAATGTCCCTCTGTTGGGGTAGATGATTTTTCGCCTTAGCCTGGTTGGCTCTGTTTCCCAAAGCTCCGGCTTCTTCTTTAAGCAAAGAAATCGGTCTCCTCCAATCTCTTCTGCCGATAGAAACGGGTCCCACGGGCACACCCTTATGAAGCCGCCAACTTCCGGCAGAAACATTGTCGTTTTTGTCGCCAGGGTAGCCGGCATCGGTTGCCGCTGTTACCTCCACACACGGCCCTTTCAAGAATCCAAGCATTCCCCTCCTATTCTTTACATCCTTAGCAGAAAGGATTACTGCCTGGTAACCAAACTCCTTCTTGACCGACCTCAAGGCCTCGGCCATATCCTGTGCCCGAAATTTTTTAATTTGCATCGTCCACAACCACCGTTCCTATAGAGTGAATTTGTATATTATTTACAATCTCATTATATGACAGCACAACCAAGTCAGGGATAAACCGGTCGGCAAGTTTCTTAAAATGTGACCTGATTTGCGGTGAACACAAAACAACCGGCTGCTGGTTGAGCTGTGAAAATTTCTCAAGATTGCGGGTGACGGAGTTCATTATTTTATGGGCTACGTTTGGCTCAATTGGGAGAAAACTGCCCTGTTCGGTATGCTGAATCGCCTGAGCCACGGTTTTTTCAATGTTCTGGTCCAGTGTTATTACCGGGATTTCCCCCTCAGGGCTTTGATAGAGTTTTGTAATGGTCCTGGCAAGGGCTTGACGCACATATTCAGTGAGCGTATCCGGGTCCTTTATCATTGAGGCCCAATCAGCCAATGTCTCTAAGATGGTCAGCATATCTCTAATGGGGATCTGCTCCATCAGAAGATTGTGAAGGACCTTCCCGACCGCGCCAAGGGGGAGCAGATTGGGGATTAACTCCTCCACTACTTTTGGATAGGAAGTTTTCAGATTATCCATAAGTTGCTGGACCTCCTGCCTCCCCAATAACTCATGAGCATGCCGTCTGATAACATCGGACAGGTGGGTTATCAAAACAGTGGGAAGGTCAACAACGGTATATCCCTTGGCCAAAGCGTCTTCTCTTGCCCCCTCTTTAATCCAAAAGGCCGGCAGCCCGTAGGTAGGTTCTTTTGTGGAAACCCCACCGATCTTTCCATCTGCATTGCCGGGATCCATTGCGAGATAGTGGTTCATCATCAACTCGCCCCCGGCCACTTCATTCCCTTTGAGCAGTATAGAGTATTCGCCGGGCTTCAGCTTCATGTTATCCTGTATATGAATAGGGGAGACAATAATCCCGATTTCCTTAGCAATCTGAATCCTGAAAGACCTGATCCTTTCTAAGAGATCACCGGCCTGTTCAGCGTCCACCATGGGAATAAGGCCGTACCCAACTTCTAAGGCTAAGATATCGACGGGGGGGATCGATTCCAGCCTTTCCTGAGGTCTGGTCTTCTCTTCAATCATATCCCTCTCTTCAGCCCTTTCCTGCTCTGCCTTTCTTGACTTGGTCACGGTATACGCAACACCCCCGGCAATCATTGACAATACAATAAAGGGAATAGCCGGAAGTCCGGGCACCAGACCAAATCCGAAAAGGACCACAGAGGCAATACCAAGCGCCCTTGGCTGTCGCAAAATCTGAGACAATACCTCTCTGCCCAACGTCGATTTTGACCCCGCCCTGCTGACCACGATACCCGCGGCAGTTGATATCATCAGGGCAGGAATCTGGGTAACAAGGCCATCTCCTACCGTTAACAGGGTATAGGTCTGTGCTGCATCGGCTATATTCATGCCGTTCTGCAAGACCCCGATAGCAAGCCCCCCCACTATGTTGATCAAAGTGATTATCACGCCGGCTATGGCATCTCCCTTGACGAATTTGCTTGCCCCGTCCATGGCCCCATAAAAATCCGCTTCACGAGAGATCTCTCGCCTCCTCGCCTTTGCCTCTTCTTCTCCTATCAGTCCCGCGTTGAGATCGGCATCGATGCTCATCTGTTTTCCGGGCATTGCATCTAAGGTGAAACGAGCGGCCACTTCGCCGATTCTTCCGGACCCTTTTGTGATAACCAAGAGATTGATAATAACGAGGACTATGAAAACAATGGCTCCAACCACATAATTCCCTCCCACAACAAAGCTCCCAAAGGCCTTGATCACGTTTCCGGCAGCCGCAGGGCCCTCGCTCCCATGCAATAGAATTATCCGGGTTGAAGCGATATTAAGAGACAACCTGAATAAAGTGGCAATCAGGAGTACGGATGGGAATGACGAAAAGTCCAATGGCTTCAAAAGATATGTGCCCACTAAAAGAATCGTCAGGGCAAATGTTATATTGAATGACAAAAGGAGGTCTAACAGAAGGGGGGGCAAAGGCATTACCATCAGGATCAGAATGCCTACGACACCCGCAGCCGCCATAATCTCGCTGTTCTTGGTGAGAAAGGGTATTCCCAATGAATTATCGGTTTGGTCTGTCAGCTCCATATTTCTCCAGCCTCATTATGATCATCACTCTCCTGTACGATATGTACATATGCATTTTCCATGCCCGTAGAAAGCTTCGCGCACAAAACTCCAGGTTTTAGGCATCAGCCCCTTGATTTCATTAGATATTTACAGGCGAGTACGGCTTTTCGAAGCAGGATTTGGAGATGACATAAGAAGCAATAATATCGATCTTATGGGAAATGGTGAGCACGCCCGGTTAACAATTTGACTATCGGTGTCAAAAATTGAACTATGATCTGTTCCTCATTCCCCTCAGCTTATAGACATATGCCAGGACTTCGGCCACTGCCTTATAGAGATTTGGAGGGACAAAGTCACCAATCTCCATCGATTTGAAAAGGGTCTGGGCCAGGGGTTTATTCTCTACGATGGGCACATCGTTCTCCCTGGCAATATCCTTAATCTTTTCCGCTATTAACTTAGCCCCCTTCGCTACGATCTGGGGGGCAAACATCTTTTTGGCATCATACTTGATGGCAATGGCCAAAGTGGTAGGGTTAGTTATGACAACATCTGCATCAGGCACGGATTCCATCATTCGACGCATAGCCATTTCTCGCTGGGCCTGCCTGATCCTGCCCTTGATCTGCGGATCTCCCTCTGATTGCTTCATCTCATCTTTCACTTCCTGTTTGCTCATCATCAGGTCTTTTGTATGTTGCCAGCGCTGGTACGAGAAATCTATTGCCGCCAGGACAATCATTCCCAAACTGACATAAAAAAGCATTTTCAAGGAGATAGTACCGATATAGGTCAGGATCTGTCCCACACTCATCTCCATAAGCGACGGGATGGTATCCAGTTCCCCTCGCAGGACCAGCCATGAAATGCCGCCAATGAAGACAATCTTGACAAACGATTTGAGGAGCTCCACCAGGGCTTTCAGGGAAACGAATTTTTTCATCCCCGTAATGGGATTAAATTTGGATAATTTTGGAACAAATGGCTTTAAAGTGAACAAAAAGCCCACCTGAAGGAGGTTGGCGGCAACTCCCAAAATCAACAGAACTAAGAGTAGAGGCATTATGATGAGGCCTACCTGTTGCAGGACCTCGAACAAAAACGCCCTGGCCGAAATTCCCTTGAGATGCAAGGTCCCAAGGTTTTGAAAAATGCCGTGCATAAAATCGGAAAGTTCCCAAAACATCCATGGCCCCACAAAGAGAAATACGCCTAAAGCCCCCAAAAATATGAAGGCCGTGGAGATCTCCTGACTCTTTGCTACCTGCCCCTCCTCCCTTGCCTTGGAGAGCTTCTTGCCCGTCGGTTTTTCGGTCCTCTCCTGGTCGCCTTTTTCAGCCACGACAATCCCCTATTGGATCTTGGATTGCAGATTGCAGATTGCGGATTTTGGATTGATGTAAAGATCCGCAATCCGGAATCCAAAACCCAAAATCCTACGGTCGTCACATAGCATTTAGAAGCCTTAGAATATCATTTCCTAATCCGCTAAATATTGACTCAAAAAACGATGTCATATATGGAAGAGCAAAAAGAAAAAATATCAGCCCGACAAGGATTTTAAGGGGCATTGCCACAAAAAAGATATTCATTTGCGGAACGGTTCGTGCTGCCAGCCCAAATGCTACGCTCATTAACAACAGTACCACTATGAGGGGCGCCCCTACCTTTACGGCAATAACAAATATATTACCTGAAAGAGACATCAACTGCCCCATCAGGGAATTGGTGAATTGGAATTCAAAGGGGGGCACCAACCGGAAACTCTCGACCAAGGCCCGCAAAAACCAGTAGTGGGCATTTATGGCCAAAAAAATCAGCAAGGCTATAAGGTTATTTAACTGGGCAAGAAGGGGGATCTGCTCGCTTGTGGCAGGATCGATGATGTTGGCCATGGCCAAACCCATCTGAAAGCCCACCAACTGTCCCGCTAACTGTATCCCCACAAATATCATCCTAACAGAAAGACCGATAATGATCCCGATAACGATTTCGCTGATTATGCCTATGACAAGGGATATGGCCTCAAATCTGACAGGCAGATCGTGTAGATTCAAAATAGGGAAAAGGATAAGACTAACAGCAAAAGATAATCCGACCTTAAACAAAATAGGGATATTGCGACTGTTAAAGATCGGGGCAGTCAGCAAAATGGCGGTGACTCTCAACAAAATCAAGAGAAATATCTGCACTTGCGGAAGGGAAATATTGAAAGATACCATTGGTCATTTGATCGCTTTCAGAGTCATTGCAGGCGGTTTTTTCAGCGTGCGAACACGGGGATGTTGCTAAACACGTTTTGCGTAAAATCGATCATTAGCTGTAGCATCCAGGGAAAAAATATAAGCAAAGCAAGCCCCACCGCTAACATCTTAGGGATAAAGACTAAGGTCATTTCGTTAATCTGTGTTGCAGCCTGAAACATGCTCACTAACAGCCCCACTATGAGGCCGGCTAACAACATCGGCATCGCCAAAAGAATTGCTGTCTGTATTGCATCAACAAAGAAAGCTGTTATAAATTCCGGAGTCATATCGAAACTCTCTAAATTATCCAAAGCTCTTTACTACTGAACCCACAATCAAATTCCATCCGTCCGCCAGGACAAACAACATAAGCTTAAATGGTAAAGAGACCATAATGGGGGGTAGCATCATCATTCCCATGGAAAGAAGGACACTCGCCACAACCATGTCAATGACCAAAAACGGGACGTAAAGCAGCATGCCGATCTGGAATGCGGTCTTCAACTCGCTGATTACAAAGGAAGGGATGAGCACGGTAGTTGGCACGTCATCGACGTTTTTCGGCCTCTTTATCCCTGCTATATCTACAAAAAGGGCCAGATCCTTTTCTCTCGTTTGTCTGATCATAAACTTCCTGATCGGCTTTGACGCAACTTCTAATGCCTGTTCGCTTGTTATTTTCTTTTCCAGATAGGGCTGAACCGCGTTTTGGTTAACGTCTTGCCAGACAGGCGTCATTATGAAGATGGTGAGAAACAAGGATAATCCAATAATTATCTGATTGGGTGGACTCTGCATGGTCCCCAAGGCCCTGCGAAGGAGGGAAAGCACGATTACAATCCTCGTAAACGATGTCAGGAGAATAAGGATTGCCGGGGCCAGGGAAAGTACCGTCAAGAGGAGAAAAATCTGTAGAACAACAGCTACTTCTCCCGGGCTGCCGGTCTTATCTAACGCGATGTTTATGAATGGCAGAGAGGGAGCAGAGCCTGCAGCCCAACAAACATGGCAGCTTAAACAGCCAAAAAGTAGAGTGATTCCCGAAACAGTTAATAATAATCTCAAGGGTCTAATCATTATTTTGCACCACTACGCGATGATCAAGCTTGTTCCCGGTTAAATTCGTTTTTGTCGGCATTTACGGTTACTTATCTCTTTTGTATCTTGCTGAAAATTTCTGTAACTGACTCGAAAATGAACCCGAGATTTTTTCGTCTTCAGATCCCTTGAACTTATTTAATATCTCATCGTCTTCTATCTTAGTAAGGAGACTGATAGTATCGCTCGTAACCCCTAAGACCAGAATTGCGCCCGGCACCTCGACCAGGGAGATATTCTTTTTAACCCCCACATAGGTGTTTGCCAAAACCCTTATCATCCTCCCCTTGGGCTGATTGCCGCCCCCCTTGAATATCCGCTTTGCAAAATATAGCGCAATGATCAAGACGCCTAACAATATGCCCAAAGCAGTTAACATCTTTAAGGCCGTCCATATGAAGTCCGGATGATAATTCATCTCAAATTCTCAATTCGCTCTATCGGGCTGACAATTTCTGTGATGCGAAGGGAGTACTTATCTTTGACAACGACTACCTCCCCCCTCGCAATCAACTTTTTATTGGCTAATAAGTCTAACGTCTGACCTGCAACCTTGGAAAGCTCGACAACTGAGCCCTGACCGAGTGAAAGCAGTTCATTTATAAGGATCTTAGTGCGTCCTAATTCAACAGTAACCTCTAATGGAATATCAAGAAGGGAGTCTAAATTTGTTGCTGAATATTGCCCGGAATTACCACGCAGATCTTTCTCGCCCATGTTCACCTCTCCTCATATTGATATTAACTTATTTCAGCGCCATGTTTATTATTGGTGCTGTTTTGCCGTCTACACCCGGAACGCCAATAAATTTTGGGATCTTCTCAACCATCACGGAAATAAGATCTCGTGGGCCTGTGTTAAGCATGATAACATCCCCCCTATTGAGCTCCAAGATGTTACGTATAGTATGGGAAGTCCTACCCAACTCTGCGGCTATTGTAACTTCGCTTTCATTCAATAATACTTTCAATTGTTCAGTCCAAGTATTCCCCATCTCAGCATCCCTCAGATTCTTGTAGGATAGCTTTTTCCTGATCGGCTCTAACAACAGATAAGGAACGCACAACAACATGTTTGCCGAAAATTCACCCAAAGATACGGCGGTCATAACGGCAATCACAAGATCACTCAGCGAAACCAGACGGACGAATTGTTGTTTTGTCTCGCTTTTCCCTATGGAGATTCTCATTGGATGAACAAGCTTCCAGGCCTTTTCCAGATCCTTGAGAACGTCACCGGCAAACTTTCTCATGACCCTCTGCTCAAGCATTGTGAAATCCCTCTCCTGTTTTATGCCACCCTTTCCGGCTCCTCCAAACATACAATCTATCAAAAAAAAGACAAGACTCCCTTCAATGGCCAACAAAGCCGAGCCAACGAGAGGCTCCATTCTAAAGGTGTGAAAGCTTGTCTGGCCGGAAAGGCCCTCCATGAATTCCCCAAATTTGACCATTTCTGTGGAAACCAATTCAATTTCGACAGATACCCCTAATGCACTGCCCATGGAGTTACGCAAGGAATTAACGAACCTATCGTGAACTTCATCGAGGACATCAAATTGCTCACGCATCATTATGTTTTGGGCTGTCAAATCATAGACCGGGAGATCGGCCACGGGCTCTTTCTTTCCCACTTCCTCCTGGGGCGCAAGCTCAACTTCCCCTGACGCCATCGACGATAAAAGAGCGTCTACTTCTTCTTGACTCAATATTTGCTGTCCCATCTATTTTTACCTTTACCGAGTTAGAATGCGCTGTGGTAAAATACGGCAGTGACATTAGGAATAGGATTCTGCCTTTTTTAAACGATCATAATTCCCAGCGTGACGCCCAACGAGGTTTACTGAATGACAAATTCCTGGAAATAGAGATTTGTAATCTTACACTTATCGAGAAGTGGATTCAGTTGGGCGATTATTTCCTTCCTCAGAGAGTCCTTCCCGGAAGAGGTTCGAATGTCTTGGAATTTTTTTGCAGGGAGTATCAACAAAATCTTGTCCCTCATCCGGGGAACATTCTTCTTGGCTTCTTCAACAAAATCCTTGTCATCTATTTCCAGAGCAATAGAAACCCTCAAATACCTCTTCCCACCCGGGTCAGCAAGATTAACAACAAACGTCTCCATCGATAAAAGGGATTTGATCATAACTTTAACACCCTTTTTTCCAGCCACTTCCTCTGTGCTTTCCACTGTCTCTGGTGGGGTATCCGAAACCTTGCCCCATAGAAGAAAAAGGCCTGCCCCCACTGCTATGGCAATTATTACAAAACAGCTAACCAGTATAATTAGTCCTTTTTTTGACATTTTACCTTGCATCCTCCCTCAGCAGCACAATCTCCACCCGCCGATTCTTTGCCCTATGTTTTGCCGTGTCATTAGGAATAAGGGGTTTGGAGTCCCCATACCCTGCAGCCGAAAGCCTCAGGGGGGACACATTTGCATGCTCTATAAGATATTTTGTGACATTTACAGCCCGTGCAATCGACAACTCCCAATTTGAAGGAAACTTCGGAGTAGAGATCGGAATATTGTCAGAGTGACCTTCAACACGGACAGCGTTAGGGATCTTGTTAATCAACTTGCCGATTCCTTTCAGCGCAGGAAATACTCTCGGATTGATATCAGCGATCCCCGGCTCAAAAGCTACGCTTCCTTCAAGGTTTATTGTCACGCCATTTTTCGAAATTGAGGCATCAATCCAAGGCATGGTGGAGTTCATATCTGCCACATAATCCTTTATCTCATCAGAAATCTCAGATGGATCTTCTTTCTCCTGGTGTGTAAGTCTTCTGACAGAAGCAGTACTTTTCACTAAGCCGGACGACCCCAGTCCTTCCGAATCTAACAGACCAAGCCCCCTCAAGACCGAGTTTCTCATCTCTGAAATTTTTTCAGAATCCCCGGAACCCATTGTAAATATAAGGACAAAAAAAACCATTAACAGCGTAACGAGGTCATTAAAAGTGCATAGCCAGTTCGATCCTCCTCCGCCCTCAGATTCTTTTTTTTTGCGTTGATTCACTTACCCATCTCCTTAGAGATCGTTTTCTATTCCTCAGGGACAAAAACAAATTCCACTCGTCTGTTCCTGGCCCTGTGCTCAGGGGTGTCATTTGGAAAAATGGGTTGAAACTCTCCAAAACCTGCTGCGGATAATCTTTTGGGCGAACATTTCTCCTTATTTATCAAATATCTTAACACATTCACCGCGCGCGTCGTTGAAAGATCCCAGTTGGAAGGAGACTTTGCGG
>Ga0307425_1000288_pt1 | contig 31907 bp, 22 predicted proteins | sample SalMarWE160330MG_FD_202152 | JGI IMG/M metagenome (GOLD analysis project Ga0307425, IMG submission 202152) | Salt marsh sediment microbial communities from the Plum Island Ecosystem LTER, Massachusetts, United States - WE1603-30 | ecosystem: Environmental > Aquatic > Marine > Intertidal zone >...
ACTCACTGCTCTCGCCTCCTCGTATGACTCCCCTTATGTAGTCGATGAAAGTCAAAGCGCCTTTCACCGCTGCGGGGTCAACCGGTCGCCCAGATGGATGCGGTTCATGCATGACGAATGCCTTCCCCGTCCCCAAGAGCGGGAAATCCGCATCAGTCATGCCCAACTTCGAAGCCTCAAAGACGAACCTTCTGCCTGAACCCCTCTTCGGTTTGCCTCCGAGCACATAGCCGTGGTCCGTCATTAGCTTGACGAACTCCCGATATCGAACGTCCTTGACGTTTCTAACGATTTTGTCGTAGTTCTTGTTCCGTTTAGCCACGGGAATAATATCACATGTAATATCGTCGCACTGCAACCACAACTTGTGCCTGCACGGCACTTCGCGGAACAAACTAGTGCTCCACGAGCAGTACGGTGAGTCCCGTGCACTTCACTTGCTCTTCCGCACATTCCCATGTTCACTTGGCGATGATAGTCTGGACTGCGAAGGCTGACAGCCCTCGGTTCCGTCAGGCCTGAAGTGTGAGCTTCTCGTTGGCGTCCCCATGCGGTATACTGGCGTGTCTTGCCTGATTGCTGGGTGACCCGAAAGGGGTGAGACCATGCGCGTGCTTTCATCGTTTCTCCCTCTCGTCCTGATCGTTGCGATATCGAGCTGCGTGCCGGCGCAGGAGGATGCCCAGCCGGTGCCGCCGCCGGACGGCACGGCCCCTGCACTCGATCTGGCCATGCACAAGGAGGCCGGCGCGCTCGGGACGTTCCGCGCGACGTTTGCGTTTCCCGACGGTTGGCGGCCTGAGCGCGACGTGCTTGTTGTGCTCGCGCCGTTCTCGGCCAAGCGCGATCGCGACGGGAAGTACGACCCGGCCGAGCTGTTCGACGCGGCCGAGGCGCTGATCGCCGGGCTGGGCGAGGGCGACCGCGTCAACGTCCTGAGCTACCAGGACCTGCTGCACGGCGCGTCGTGGTTCCCCAAGGAGTACCCGTTCGTCGAGAACGCCGACGACCTGTTCGTCCGCCCGCAGATGCTTTTGGACGACTGGACGGCGCGGGCCGAGGCCCTCGCCGGGCTCAGAGCGCTTCGCGAGCGCGGCGTCGAGACGGTGCGCAACACGTCGTGGTTTATCGAGTTGGTCCGGGAAGCCGCACTTGTCTGCGAGACCGATGACGGGCGCGTCAAGGAGGTCGTCGTCATCGCCGACTCGCACACGACGCCGGCCAAGCACCTGCTCGCCGGCCTGCCCGTCGACGTGCCGCTGCCCGACATCCGGCTCGAGCCGCTTGATCCCGAGTGGACGGCCGCGCTCTTTGTGCGGATGCGCAACGCCGGCATTCACCTCAACTTCGTCGTGGTGTCCGACGATGAGAAGCCGGTTTTTCGCAAGAGGCGCCTGCGTCGGATGGCGGAGACGACACACGGGTTCTACGTCGAATGGCCCGAGGACGACGCGGCCCGCGAGCGCTGCGTCGCGTGCATCGCGGGCGGCTTCTACCGGGGCATCGATGTCGACTTCAGCGAGAGCGACGCGAACTACATCTACACAAACCGCTGGTCGTCCGGCGGCGGCGATGCCTTCACCGTCTACGGGCGCTATGCGACGCCGGGCCAGTACACGTTCACCATTCGCGATACGCGGGCCGGGTACGCGTGGTCGTTCGACGTAATGCTCCCGGGGGAAACAGCCGCGCACCCCGAGCTCGACGCCGAATGGGCGCAAGAACGCATCGCCGAGGGTGTCTGGAAGCTCGCCACGTACGGCCGGGACGACTACCTCGCGTACGACCTGTGGCAGTTGGCCCGCCGGCACGAGCTCGCGCTGCCGGAGCTGCTCAAGGAAACGCCAATCCTCGTCGAGCCCAAGCCCGTCAAACGCCCGCGCGGCAAGGGGCGCGAGCTCGAGACGCCTGTCCTCGACGAGAAAGTGGCGATCCCCGCGCACTCGCCGCTGGCCGAGCTCGCGCCGTTCGACATGCTCTACGTGCGCTACGGCCGGCTGCGGTCGGCGCTCGAGCTGCTCGACATGGGCTACTTCTACGGCCGCGACATGATCCAGGCGCTCGGCCTCCACCCGGATATCACGATGGTCGAGGAGAAAACGCAAACGCAGATGTGTGTCCGCGTCTCGCGAAAGCTCACGAAGCTCTACGAGGCCGCCGTGGCTGAAGTCGCGCAGGTCACGACGGGCGCCGTCGCGGCAAGCGGCGACGGGCTCGACGTCTGCTTCATCATGCGCGTGAAGATGCCGAAGGCGTATCGCATCCGGATGAACCAGTTCCGCCGCGCCGCGCTCGAGGACTACCCCGGCACGACGGTGCGGCGCTTCAAGCACGAGGGCGTCGTCGTGACCGAGACGCTCGGCCCGCACAACGTTGTGCGCTCGTACTTCGCGATGTTCAAGCATACGCCGCGCGGCGCGACCGAGCCGCAGACGTTCGCCGTGAGCGGCAACACGTGGGCGAGCGTCCGGCGCGTCCTCGACGTGCACGCCGGCAAGGTGCCGAGCATCGTCGCCAATGACGACTTCGCGGAGTTCCGCGCGAAGCTGCCGATTGACGGATTCGTCGACGAACAGGCAGGCACGACGCATGCCGAGAACGTGTTCGTCTACGTCGGCGCCCCGGCAATCCAGTCGCTGACTGACTGGCGGATCGAGGCACTCACGCAGGAGCAGCAGACGGTCGCGTCGCACCTGCGGTTGCTTCGGAACGCGCTCAACTCGTATGCGCGCGATCGCGGCGTCCTGCTCGACGAGCCGCGCTGGCCCGACACGATCATCGCCGACCTCGTCGAGGCCGGCTACCTGCCCGGGATTCCGGCCCATCCGGGCATTGGCGCGTACGCGTTCGATCCCGAGCTCCAGGTCTTCTACTCGACGCGCTACGGCCGGCTCGGATGGCTCACGCCGATGGCCGACCTCATCGACGCGGTCGGCACGCCGCGCTACGAGAAGCCCGAGTTCGGGGCCTCGGCGGCGCAGCTCGCCTGGACGGACGAGCTGATCCTCTCGCGCGCGATCACGCGGCCCGACCCGAAGGACTTCAAGTTCGCCATCCTCAAGGCGCTCGCCGGCAAGGAGACGAGCGACTTCGCCGCGTTCGACGCGCTGATGCAGCGGCCCGGCCTCGCCGTGGCGATGAAGTCGCAGCTGCTCCAGTTCGGCGGCCGGGGTCTCGGGACGACCAAGGCGCAGATCGCGCTCAACTTCCTCGCCAACAAGGTCAAGGGCGAGATCAAGAACGCCATCGGCTGGACCGACAAGGCCGACCCATTCGCGTGGGCCGGCGACGAGCTTTGCATCGTGCTCGACGCGGAGTTGGCCGACTGGCGCACGCTGCCCGTCGACCCGCCGCTCGCCTTTGCCATCGAGGTGGAGAAGCAAGATGAAGCGGCCACGTTCCTCAGGAAGATCGCGCGAGCCCCTGGGATCGCCGGCAATGCCGGTTCTGGTTCTGAGATCATCACGCTCAAAGGCTGGTCCGTGGCAGTGTATAGTGCCCCACACCCGGTTCTTGTTGTCGCGCGCGACGGCCGTTTCTCCAATTGGCATTTCCTCCGTTTTCTCGTTGATGACACGGAGAGCTCCCCCGATTCCCCCGAAGAGCGAGACGATAGTGATCTTCGGCACTTCCTGCCCAGCGAGGGCCATGCTCTCATCCGCTTCGATACGACCGGCGGCGAGGGATTCGTCCACGCCGCGCTCAGGCTCTACGGCACGGCCGCCGAGGAGCAGGCGCAGCGCACGATGACCCGGTTCGAGTCGCTCTACGGCAACCGCCTCGAGCCGTTCCGCCTTGAAGGAGTCCCGATGCTCGACGAGGCGCCGCGGCCGGCCGGGAGCCAGTACGGCATTGACCCCGTCGAGAAGCGCATCGTGTCCGACGTCTACGGCCTGCCCGGCGACTTGCTGCTCAGCGGGCGCGTGCCGTTCGACGCCGGCATCCGCCAGGCGCTCGGTCCGCAGACGGTCGGCTACGGCGCCGTCGTCGTGCACAAGGACGCGATCGAGTTCGTCGGCGCCGCACGCAACCCCGGCATGGCGAAGTGGAAGCAACCGAAGCTTCCGTCGTCGATGAGCGTGACCCGCCGCATCCGCGACCTGCGCACGACCGACTCCCTGAAGAGACTCGCCAACGCGGTCCTGGAACACGATGGCTACCTATGGCGCCTCGGCCTCCGCGGCTTCGAGCTCGATGCGGAACGCTTCAAGAAGCTCCTTGGCGAATCGCCGCAACGAACGGCCGCACAGCTCCCCGTCGAGGAGCCGGTCGGTCAGGGCGGCGAGTCAGATGACTCCGGTGGGCGCGGGAGGTTCATTGGGACCGTCCCGGACATCGTTCCATGTGGAATCGCGGAGGGACCTACGCTGATCGTAGCGCGGCTCGGGGGCAACCAGATCGGGCAATGGCAGCGATGGCGCCTGCTGACGAATGCCGCCTTGCTACCGTACGACAAGCGCGGTGTGCAGACGGCCCTATGCAAGCTCGGATCGCGCGCCGGCTGGTCTGAGGACGAGAAGTCGCGGGCGTACGCGCAGATCGAGGAACGCCTGACCGGTTGGTCTCTGATCGTCCGGGCCACGGCCATGGGCGACCATCTCAGGACCTTCCTGCGCGAAACGGAGGATATGGAAGCATTCCGCAGCACGGCCACTGTGATTGACAAGCAGCTGTGGCCTACAGACGTGATTGAGCACGCGCGCGAGAAGGCTGAGGAGTATCTCCGCGTTATCCAAGAGCAGGACAACACGGCCGGCGTTGAATGACCCGGGAGGACTTGGCGGCGTTTCCCATGGATCGCTTCTCGACGGAATATCGCGCGTTGCGCGACGGGGCGGCGCTCGAGGTGCGCGAGCCGGCCAAGCGCGCACGCGCGGCGCCGAAGATTGCCGAGCGGCTCGTCACGTGCCTCTGGTACAGCCAGCGCTACCTCAAGGAGCTCACGACGGCCGACGGCCGGCCCGTGAGCGTTATCTCGCCCGGCGTGTGGAACCTCGACGACGGGCCTGACTTCCTGCGCGCGGCCGTGCGTATCGGCGACGAGGTCATCCAGGGCGACGTCGAGGTGCACGTCAACGCGAGCGACTGGAACGCGCACGGGCACCGCTCGCAGCTCGAGTATGCGAACGTGGCCGTCCACGTCGTGATGTGGAACGACGCCGGGATCACGAGCGTCACCAATGCCGCAGGGCGCGCCGTCCCGCAGGTCGTGCTCGCCGACGCGCTCACCCAGCCGCTGCGCACCGTCGAGAGGCAGGTCGAGACCGACGACTACCCGTACCGCAAGCGGGCCGGCCTGGGCGAATGCGCCAAAATCCTCCGGCGTGTCCGTCGTGCCGAGCTTGTCCGGCTCATCATGCTCGCCGGCGAGTGGCGCGTGCAGGAGAAGGCCGAGCGCTATGCCGCCTGGCTCGACGAGATTTCGGCAGCTTCCGTGGACTTCGACGACGTCCTCTACCGCGCGGTCATGGAGGCGCTCGGCTACGACGCGAACAAGCAGCCGATGCGCACCTTGGCCGAGCGCGTGCCGCTGCGTGTGCTGCGCGAGTTCGCCGAGGGCCAGCAGGCCGGCGCGGGCGAGTACGCCGTGCAGGCCGTCCTGCTCGGCGTGTCGGGCCTGTTGCCGTCCGGTGCCGACCAATCGTGGGACAAGGAGACGCAGCGCTTCTACGCTTTTCTCAAGGGGACGTGGGACGCGTTCCAGGACGAGCGGTCCTACTTCCCGATGGATTCGGGCGCGTGGTTCACCGGCGGACGGCCGGCCAACTCGCCCATGCGGCGCATCGCGGCCGCCAGCCTCTGGCTTCGGCGCACGCGCCGGCAGCCGCTCCTCCAGACGCTCACCTCGATCCTCGACGGGCTCAACAAGACCGCGGCCCGCTTCGAGGACGACTACCGCCGGTTCCGCGAGAACGTGCTGGCGCGCGCCACGGCGATGCGCGGGGGCGCCGTGAGCAAAGCCTGCCGCGAGGCGCGCCGCCGGATGGCCGACCTGTTCGCCGTCGGCACCGACCGCTACTGGTCGCGCCGCTACGTGCTCGGTGGGCGCACGCTGGCGAGGCCGGTCGCCCTGCTCGGCCGCAGCCGGCTCGAGCAGATCGTCGTCAACGTCGTCATACCCGTCTTGCTGCTGTACGTGCGGCGCGCTCGGCCCGAGCTCGAGGGTGCCCTGCTGATGCTCTATCACGCCTCGCCCAAAGGGGATGACGACAAGGTGACCCGCCTTGTGCGGCACCGCCTCTTCGGCGTGCAGACAGACCCGGTCGGCCCCGAGACGGCCGCCCTGCGCCAGGGCCTGCACCAGGTCTTCAAGGACTTCTGCTCCAAGGACGCCGGCGGCTGCATCGGATGCAGCTTCCGCGAGAACCTCGACCGCTGGCTCGCGCATCGCGGCCCCGAGCTCCCCGGTTGACACACGCCGGTGCGGCCGGTACCATCCGGCCTGCGCTGATTGTGTCCCGCGATCATCCCGGGAGGAGGTCCAAGCAGCCGCCACGGCATCTGGCGGCGCAGCTTGAGCGAGAGTAACGCCCCATTCGAGGGCGTCGATGGGTCTGCCACAGCCAAATCGGAGGAGGGAGCCATGGGTCTGCCGAAAGTCAGTGTCATTGGCGCCGGCCACGTGGGCGAGACGACGGCCCACGCCATTGCGCGCGGCAATCTCGCCAACGTCGTCCTGCTCGACATCGTCGAGGACATGCCTATGGGCAAGGCGCTCGACATGATGGAGTCCGCACCGGTTGAGGGGTGGGACGCCACCATCGCCGGCGCGAACAACTACGCCGACACGGCCAACAGCGACATCGTCGTGATCACTGCCGGCGTGCCGCGCAAGCCGGGCATGTCGCGCGACGACCTGCTCAAGGTCAACGCCGAGATCGTCGGCGGCGTCGCCGACAGTGTGCTCAAGCAGCCGGGCAATCCGATCCTGCTCGTCGTGTCGAACCCGCTCGACGTAATGACCTATCTGGTCTATTCGAAGAGCGGCTACCCGAAGAACAAGGTGTTCGGCATGGCCGGCGTGCTTGACTCGACGCGCTTCCGCTGCTTCATCGCGATGGAGCTCGGCGTCTCGGTGCGCGAGGTCTCGGCCATGGTCCTCGGCGGCCACGGCGACTCGATGGTGCCGCTGACCGACTACGCGACCGTGAGCGGCATCGGGATCAAAGCCCTTATCCCGCAGGAGCGCATCGACGCGATGGTCGAGCGCACGCGCAAGGGCGGCGGCGAGATCGTCAAGCTGCTCAAGACGGGCAGCGCCTACTACGCGCCGGCGGCCGCGGTCGCCTCGATGGTCGAGAGCATCACGCGGGACCAGGGCCAGGTCCTGCCGTGCTGCACGCTGCTCGAGGGCGAGTACGGGATCAAGGACGTCTTCGTCGGCGTGCCCGTCAAACTCGGTGCCAACGGCGTGGAGAAGGTGATCGAGCTCAAGCTCAGCGACGCCGACGGCGCGGCGCTCAAGAAGTCGGCCGAGCACGTCAAAGGCACGATCGAGGACCTCAAGAAGCTGATGGGCTAGCTCCAGTCTTGCCCTATCAAGCTAAGAGCCCGCGAATCGGTGGCCGTTCCTCGGTCGAGGAACGGCCACGTTTTCGCTACGCGTGTGGTGGCCAACCGCTTGACGTAGCGGCCCGGAGGCGCACCCGGAACACGACAACCCGACGACGGAGGACCAGAGGAGGCGGACGATGAAACGGACGGCAGCGGCGATCGCAGCACTCGCGTTGTGCGGCATGTGGCATCTGTGCTGCGCGAATTCAGGCGCAACACTCGAGCTGGACGAACCACGCGGCATCGACATCGACTCACAGGACCGAATCGTCGTTGCGTACGCCGCCAGCCACGTCGTCGCCGTCTACAGCCCCGAGGGCGCGCTTGTGCGTCTGCTCGGCCGGCTGGGCGAGCCCGGCGCCGACGAGGCCCACTTCAACACGCCGTACGGCGTCACCGTCGACGTCGGCAACTCGATCTACGTCGCCGATACCGAGAACGACCGCATCTGCATTTTCGATGAGAACGGTGTGTTTGTGCGCGCCGTCGGCGATGCCGACGGCCCCGGCAAGCTGAGCAAGCCGCACGGCTGCGAGCTCGATGAGGACGGCAACATCCTCGTCGCCGACACGATGAACAACCGGATCGCCGCCTTCGCGCCCGACGGCACGTACTTGCCCGAGCACAGCATCGAGGGCGACGCGGCCGAGATGCTCGACGAGCCGAGCAACCTGATGCTCCAGAGCTTTTCCCGCGGGCGCAGGCAGCAGTTGTTCGTCGCGAACGCCGGCGCCGGCCGCATGGACGAGTACAAGTGGGGCGACGTCGACGTGGAGGTTGAGGGCGAGACGAAGAAGGTGAAGCGGTGGGTCTGGGTCAAAGAGCACTGGGCCAAGCCCGACGTGAAAGACGTCGCCTCGACCGTCGAAAGCGACATCTGCGCGGCCTGCCCCGGCTGGAACACCGTCCGCCGCTATGACGTGTACATGAACTACCGGTGGGACACGGTCCACAGCACGGCCCATAAGTCGCTCTACGGGCTCGAGGGCCGCGGCATCGGCAAGCTCGGCGTCAAGCCGTACGGGATCGCGATCGGGTCCGATCAGCGCGTGCTTGTCACCTGGCCCGAAGAGAACCGGGTGATCAAGTACACGGAAGCGATGATCGACCCGTGGCGGCCCGAGATCAGGCGCCTCCGCCGCACGAGCGCCGTCGTCAAGTGCGACTCGCTCGAACCGGTCGCGTCGGCCGTTCAGTACTCGCTCGACGGTGAGACGTGGACGACGGTCGAAGGCTCCGCCCGCCCGAAAACGCGACACAGAGTGAAGCTCACGGGCCTCGAGCCCGGCACGCAGTACCGGTTCCGCGTCCAGTACGGCTGCTCGTTCATCCCCAAGACCCCGTTCTGGGGCCCGGAGTGGCGCTTCGCCACGGCCGCGCCCCGGGGCATGGTGCGCTACCTCGACATGCCGATGCTCGTCGTGCTCTACAGCAACATGTACGAGCCGGCCAAGCTGCCCGACGGCGTCGAGCCGCCCACGGCGATGACTGACGACGCGATCGAGACGGTCAAGATCCACCTCGAGCAGGGTGCCACCGGCTACTACTTCGCCTCGCGCTGGCTGCTGAACATCCATTACGACTGGGTGGTCATTGACGAGCCGCAGATCGTCTTCCCCGATCCCGAGGCGCTCGAGGAGCTCGGCGACGAGGATCGCGAGACGTTCAATGAACTCATGAAGAGCGACCGCACCGACGAGAACCGCGCCGAGATCATCGCATTCCTCAAGGAGAAGCTCGGCGATGCGCTGAGCGAGCAGGAGCTCGAATGGCTCACGGCGCCCACCCGCTCGACGCGGGGCACGAACTGGGTGTGGGAGACCGACGAGGTGTTCGACGCGCTCGCCCGGGCGCAGCACGGCAAGGGGCTCATGGACTACGCCGGCTGCATCAGTCTCGGGTGCCTGTGGAACTGGCACGAGGGCGAGGCGCCCAACGACCTCGCGCCCGGCCGCATCCAGCCCGCCGTCTACACCGACCCCGACACCCCGCCGGAGAAGCCCGGCTACTGGCGCCAGGCCGGCTCAGGCGGCCTCACGCCGTACTGGTGGGGCGGCAAGCTCGGCAAGCCGATTGGCCGCTGCGCGTTCAACACCGGCGGCGGCACCGTCGGGCTGTTCTTCCATGAGATGGGCCACAAGATGGACGGCCAGTTCCTGTTCAGCGGCTACCACGACTATCCGTTCAACCATTTCGCCAACACGTTCCTCAGGGGCCGCTACGACAACGGGCTGTCGGGCAACGGCTACCTGCTGCGCGTCTACCCGACCGAGTACTACTTCGCCTCGACCCTCGGCGAGGTGAAGCTCGCGGCGGACGCCGACGGCGACGGCCTGGCCGATGACGACCCGAACCTGTTGTGCGACGAGAAGCGCTTCGGCTCGAGCCCGCGCCGGCGCGACACCGACCACGATTCTTTGGCCGACTACGACGAGATGCTCGTCACGTACGGCGTCCAGGAGATCAAGCTCGACCGCCAGCGGATGGTCGAGCGCCTCATCCCGCCCCGCCCCGACCTGCCGGACAGCGACGGCGACGGGATTATCGACAGCCGCGACCCGATGCCCCTCTACCCCGTCCCGGCCACGATCGCCAAGCGCACGCCCGTGCTCGACGGGCGCATCGAGCCGGGCGAGTGGAACGTCTACCGCGCGTTCACCGACGGCGAGCTCGTCGGCACGTTCTACATGGCGTGGGACGACGACGCGGTCTACTTCGCGCTCGCGGCCGATCGTTGGGCTGAGATCGTCCCCAAGTTCGATTGGAACCAGGACGGCTACATCTGGGGCCGCGACAACATGTTCCTCAAGGTGACGCCCGACACGCGCGACCCGATGGCCGACCCCCCGACGTGCCGCGTCGAGATGCGCGTCTGGGACGTGAGCTATCGGGGCGTCGACCTGCGCGACAGTGGGATGAATAAGCGTCTCTACGACCCCAAACACATCCGCACGGCAACCGGCGCTCAGGGCGATCTGAAGGTGCTCGAGGTGGCCCTGCCGCGCAACCTGCGCGTCTCGCTCGACCCGCGGCCCGGCATGATGTTCGACTTCGGCTGCTACTTCCGACCCGTCGACCAGCGGACACAGCTCCACCTGTTCGAGCTCGACTGGTCCGCCGGCGTGACGCTCGTCGAGGGGGAATAGGGGGGAATAGGGACAGGCACTCATTCCTTCATTCCGCGGCAGGTCTTCTGCAGGACTAGAGACCGAAGACGCCCTCGATCAGCTTGGTCTTGATGTACCAGAGGCGCTCGAGCAGGTAGCTCATCCGCGTCATGACCGTGAAGCCGAACAGCGTGCCGAAGCAGATCATCATCATCCACCGGCCCCAGGCCCGCGTGCGCTTGACGAGCGGCGATTCGGCCCGGAACGTGAAGAAGAAGTAGACGAGCACGCTCACGAGCGCGGCCGTGAACAGGATGTTGCGGATCGTCGTGGCCCAGTCGAACCCGCCGGTCGCCGTCAGCACGATCAGGGGCCGGAACGATTTCGTCACCTGCGGCACGATGAGCAGCAGATACTTCTTGAACGCGAGCCCCGCGCCCATCCCGATGAACATCGCGAACACGAGCCGGCTCATCCACGCATGCTTCTTCGAATAGAGCGTGTACCACATCGCGCCGGGCACGAGGCAGAGCAGCCAGAGCACCTTCCAGTCCCATTTGCCCTCGTTGAGGACCGTGCGCACCCCGGTGCTCATCGGCCTCCACCAGTTCGGGCGGAGCACGTTCTTAAAGACGACCATGATCGTCACCGCCGTCGCGCACCCGAGCAGGATGTGCGTGAGCATCTTGTAGGCGGCGTTGTCCTTGAAGATGTACGACATCACGACGAGGAACGTGAGCGTGCCGACGGCGATCTGGACGATCATGAAGACATCGGTGTAGTCGACGGCGGCCAGCAACATCAGCGTCTCCTCCCCAGCGTCGACAGGTAGCCGATGTTGCCCATGATGATGAAGACGATTATCAGGAGGTGCACAAACGATTGCGGCGTCATGAGCTGGGTGCCTTGCCCAGGCTCCTCCAGCTCGAGCAGTCGCTCGTACTCGGCCGCGCCGCGCGTCCCGCCCAGGATGCCGGCAAGTTGTCCCGCGTCGAAGTAGATCGCGTAATTCGGCACCACGATGCTCATGCAGGCAAACACGAGCGGCGTGCCGAACTGCGCGTGGACGAACGAGATCCATTCCACCGGCGGCTCGTAGGCGATGCAGATCACCAGATACACATCGTCCTTGATGTTCTTCACGCGCTGCATCAACGGCAGCTCGTTGACCGGCGTCCCCTTCATATCGGTGGGGAAGGTCGCGTGGATGTCGCGCGCGAACCCTTCCATGAGGAACCCGAGCGGCGCGCCGACCATCGCGCTGCCGCCGGCGCTCTTGTAGCCGAGGTTGACGTAGTCGACGCCGTACTTCTTATGATGCTTCTCGGCGAGCTTGTCGAGCTCGTCCTGCGCCATCTTGGGGCCGAACGGCTCGAGGCCCACGGAGGTGACGACGAACTTGATGTTGCGGCGGAACATGTGCTCGGCCAGGGCGAGGAACTGCGCCTGGTTCTCGGCCTGCGTCCACATCGCCCACGAGCTGTCGAAGATGATGACCTTGTCGGGCGGGCACGCGTCGATGGCATTGAACGCCGCGCGTGCCTCGGGCCCGACGTGAGTGACCGGCAGCGGAGGCAGCAAGAACGCCGCGACGGTCACCACAAACAGCACGCCGTAGATGATGCGCCGGTCCAGGTTCTGCAGTCGCTCGGCGAACCGCTGCCATCGGGTCGGCCCGGTGTTCTGTTCTGACATCGAGTCCATCGTGGTGCACCTAGAGGCGTCGTTTGTCCATCGAGAGCCACAGCCGCATCGCCAGCACGAGGCCGCCGACGGCGGCGCCGATCTGGATCGCCCGCATCGTGGGCACCATGATCGTGTAGCTGATCCAATAGGCGACGTTCTGGATCTGCACGGGCGGCGGCAGCCACGCCGTCAGGATTTGCCCGAGTGGCACCTGGCCGAGCATCACGAGGATGGCCGCGACCATCATGAGGCCGGCCTCGGCGTTCTTGAGCTTGAACGAGCGGTACGAGGCCGAGGCGAGGTAGAACGTGAGCAGCCCCATGCTCGACGCGCCGAAGCTCTCCATGAGGCCGTGGAAGATGATGTTGTAGAGCTTGTGGCCCGGACGGAGCAGCTTCCCCTCGCCCTCGCCCCAGACGAACGCGAGCACGAGCGTGACGCCGAGCGCGACGAAGAACCCGACCGAGTAGACCGAGTCTTTGTCGCCCTTAATGATGCGGCCGCCGTGCAGGCGCACCAGGCTGAACAGGCCAAGCCCGAGCGCCATGGCCCCCACGACGAGAAAGACCTGCATCGTGGTCGTCAGGCTGGTCGTCAGGTACGTATTCTGCGGCTCGGACCCGAGCTCGAGCACCGGGGCCTCACCGCGCTGCCACGCGATGCCGTCGTCGCTTGTGGCGATGCCGATCTTGAAGTCCTTCGCCCCGAGGGCCAGGATTCCCGTGTAGGCAAGCACGTATCCGCCTGCGGCCGTCCGCGCCACGCTCAGCCCGGAGAGAACCGTCGCATCGAAGCGCTCCGGCGCGGCGACCTTCGGCTCGGCCGCGAGCACCCAGGTCGTGTACGCATCGAGCCCGCGTTCAAACATCGCGGGTCCGAAGACCGGGTTCCCTGGGTGACGTGTCCAGGCGATGCCGTCGTCGGACGTCGCGAGTCCGATAAGCGTGACGGGCACGACGAGCTGGCCGTTGTTGAGGAAGTAGGTCTTCGTGCCGCCGTAGTAGAGACGCAGTCCGTCGTCGCTCTCGACGATGCTCAGGTCAGTAATCGTCGTGTAGGTCCAGCCGTTCTCCGGCTCGATCGCCAGAACCGGGTTGTTCGCCTCGTCGAGCGTCCACTCGAGGCCGTCAGCGCTCGTGGCGCGCGATACACCTTCGATGATCCGCTCGCCCCGGCGGTACGTGCTGGCGAAGTACGCCACGTAGCCGGCGTCCGTGCGCAGCACGGCGAGGGCCGAGATCGCCAGCCGATCGATCTCTCCCTTGGCTTCGGCCGCTTTCTCGACAAGCGAGAACACCACGCGCCGGCCGCGCCAGCGCCGGCCGTCGGCGCTCGTCGAGCGCATGATGCGGTCCGTGCCACCGGCGCCGTGGCCGACATAGAACATCGTGTACGTGCCGTCGGGCTCTCGGACAACGGCCGGGTTGTCCGGGCCGCCCCAATCCTTGCTGCTGAACAGGCTTCGCCTGACCAGTGGATTGCCGTCCGCTTTGTGCCACGCCTTCCCGTCGCGGCTCTCGGCCAGGCCGATCGCCAGCCGCTCGTCGGTGCTCTTCTTGAGCGCGTGCACGCCCGTGTAGTAGAGCCGAGTCCCGTCGTCGGTCGCCACCAGGCACGGGCTGCCCATGCGCCGGCAGTCGAACCCGCCCCCGACCGATGCGGGCAACACGAACTCGAGGAAGTAGTAGAGGCCGACGGCGAACGTGATGGCGATGGCGATCTTTCTTCTCATCCGCCGGACCTATTGATACCGCATGAATAGCTCGAGAAACGGATTGCCCTCGACGATCGAGGTGCCCGTGGTGAGCGTCAGCACCGCGTTGAGCGTGAGCAGCACGACGCCGATCAGCGCCACCGCCAGCAGCACGAGCTTGAGCCGGTCCTGCGCGACGAGGCTCCCCTTGATCGTCGGGTCGCCGCTCACGTACGCGCTCGCGGCGAACAGCTCCTCGCCGATGATGACGTAGTCGCATGAGGCGATGAAAAACGGGATCTGGGACGGGCCGGTGTCGCCGGCGATCTGGATCACGCCGCGCCGCGCGCCCGGCTCGGTCATGAGCAGGCTCGTGAACCAGAACAGGCCGAGGAAAAACGCGCTCGCGGCGTCCTCGTCCTCGATCATGGCGGCGGTGAGCATGGCGTAGACCGTGTGGTCGGTCGAAAGGAAGCGCACGTCCTCGTCGCGGAACTCATCGAGGCGCTCGGCGCTCCGGTACGCCTCGCGGATCGTCTCCTCGATCATCGGGTAGGTTTCGGCCCGGTCGGTCGTCGTGATGAGCCGCACGCCCATCCGGGCCGCGCGGTCGGCCACGTACGAGAGGATGCCGAGCGAGGCGTACAACTCCATCGCCTGCACGCCGGCCTCGCCGATCGTGTAGAACGCCGGCCGGCCCATCTCGGTCGCGCGGCCGATGGCGTTGTCGATCGCGTCAATGCCCGGGATGCGGCGCACGTAGAGGCGCTTGCCGAGGCGCGCCTTCCGGATGTTGCTGACGATCCAGTAGAAGAGCAGGACGATGAGCGTGATGAGAACCCAGTCGGCGTGCTGCATGCTCCTCCTCCGAACGCCGCGCGTATACTACGGACCGCGTCGCGCGGCTGTCAACGCCCATTCCGCGAGCGAGAAAGCGCTAGGCAAGCCCCCGGCGCTGCGCTATACACGTTCGTTGCGCACCCAATCACGCGGTCGGCCGATGGCAGCGATGAAAGAACCGATCGGTTTCCAGCACCACGTCCTCGACAACGGCTTGCGCGTTGTCCTGTCGCGAAACACGACGTCGCCATGCGTGGCCGTCGCCGTCTACTACGACGTCGGCTCGCGCAACGAGACCCCGGGCCGCTCGGGCTTCGCCCACCTGTTCGAGCACATGATGTTCCAGGGTTCCGAGAATGCCGCCAAGACCGAGCACATGAAGCTCATCTCCAATGCCGGCGGCGACCTCAACGGCTCGACGGGCGAGGAGTGCACGAACTACTTCGAGACCGTCCCGTCGCACCAGCTCGGCCTGGCGCTCTGGCTCGAGGCCGACCGCATGCGGGCGCTGAACGTCACCACGGAGAACTTCGAGAACCAGCGCGCCACGGTCAAAGAAGAGCGCCGTCAAACCGTCGACAACCAGCCCTACGGCCCCGCCCGCCTCCGCATCAGGGAACTCGCCCTTGAGAACTGGGCGTTCGGCCATGACGGCTTCGGCTCAATTGCCGACCTCGATGCCGCCACCGTTGAGGACGCCCAGGCGTTCTACGACCTCCACTACGCGCCGAACAACGCGGTGCTGGCCATCGCGGGTGATATCGACATCGACGACGCGCTCGCCCAGGTGCGCCGCTATTTCGAGGCGATCCCCCGGAACGAGCCGCCTCCGCCGCCCGACACAACAGAGCCGCCCCAGACGGCCGAGAAGCACGAGCGCCTCGACGACCGGCACGCGGCGATGCCCGGCTTCTGGCTCGCCTATCACGCGCCCGAACGGCGCACGCCGGACACCTACCCGCTGCTGCTCGCGCAGCGCATCCTGCTGCACGGCCGGAGCTCGCGGCTCTACAAGTCGCTCATCAAGCAGCACGAGGCGGCCATCAGGTGCGTCGGGTTCGTCGAGTTCGTGCGCGGCCCGGGCTTGTTCTCGATTTGGACCATCTCGAAAGGCGACGACAACGAGCAGTGCAGGACGCTCGTCGAGGACGAGCTGCGGCGCCTTGCCGAGAGCGGCGTGAGCGAATACGAAGTACAGAAGGCCAAGAACCTGATCAAGGCCCAGTACCTCGACCAGCTTCAGACCAACCTCGGGCGCGCGATGGTCCTGGCCGAGTTCACGCTCTACGACGGAGACCCCGCGCTCGCCAACACCGAGCTCGACCGCTACTTGGCCGTGAGCGCCGACGACGTTCAGCGGGTTGCCCGCACGTACTTCACCGCACAGAACCGCACGACGGTCGAGGCGATCCCCGCGACACCGGCACCACAAGGGGGCAAGGCGGGATGAGCACCGCGTCGTTTCCCCACACGCCGCCCACGCCGGGACCTGCCGGCGAGTACCGGTTCCCGGCCTTCACCGAGGACCGGCTCGACAACGGCGTGCGCGTCATCGTCTGCCAGGACCGGCGCATCGCCCGCGTCTGCGCCAGCGTCCTGATCCCCACTGGGCTGGCGCCCGACGAGCACCGCCTGCCGGGGCTTTCCAGGTTCCTGGCCGAGATGCTCAAGGAAGGCACCAGCACCCGCACGGCCGACGAGATCGCCGAGGCCGTCGACTTCATGGGCGCCGAGCTCGACACCGCCGGCAGCCAGGACATGGTGCAGGCCTCCATCTCGATGCTCGAGGAGTACTTCGCCGACGGCCTTGGGCTGCTCGGTGAGCTGATTCTCGACGCGGCGCTGCCCGACGATGAGATCGAGCGCCTCCGCCGCCGCGAGCTCGCCGCGCTCGCCGCCAAGCACTCGCAGCCCGGCTACGTCGGGCGCAAGGCATGTTACCGCGCGCTCTTCGGCCAGCACCCCTACGCGGCAATCGACGCGACCGAGGAATCGCTCACGGCGGTCTCGCGCGGCGACCTCACCGGGTTCCGCGGCGCGCAGTTCGATCCGTCGCGCGCGCATCTCATCATCGTCGGCAGCGTCGGCCACAACGAGGCCGTCCGCGTGGCCGAGTCCGTCTTCGGCGGGTGGCAGGCCGCGAAGCCGGCGGAGCCGTTGATCGCGCACGTGCCGCCGAGCGCCGGGCGCCGCGCCCTGATCGTCGACTTCCCGAACGCCGTGCAGTCGAACATCTACCTCGCCAACCACGCCCTGCCGTTCGGTCACCCCGACTTCATCCCGTTCAAGGTGATGAACCAGGTCCTCGGCGGCAGCTACGCCAGCCGGCTCTTCATGAACCTGCGCGAGGAAAAGGGCTACACCTACGGCGCCTACTCGCGGCCCGATGCGCGCGTCGAGGCCGGCTGCCTCGTCGCCTGGGCCGCCGTCGGCAAGGACGTCACCGAGGGCGCGCTCACCGAGTTCTTCCACGAGTTCGACCGCATCCGCGACGAGCGCGTCGGCGACGAGGAGCTCAAGAGCGTTCAGTCGTTCCTGACCGGCATCTTCCCGATCGCCCTCGAACGCATCGAGCAGATCGCCGCCCATATCGTTTCTTTGAAGCTCTACGGCCTGCCCCGCGACCACTGGGACACCTACCGCGACCGCATCAACGCCGCCACGCCCGAGCAGGTCCAGCAGATGGCCCAGCAGTACGTCCGGCCCGACGAGACGCTCATCGTCGTCGTCGGCCGCGCCGACGAGCTCCGCCCCATCCTCGAGCCTTACGGCCCTGTCACCGTCCTTGACAGGACGGGCGTCGCCGGACAGAAGTAGGGCGCTGTCGGGTTTTCCCTTGCCGAACGGCCACTACGCGAAGGCTGGTCGAGAAGATGTGTCAGCGATGACCTCCAGAGAACGGGTGCTTGCCACACTGGCCGGTGATGAGGTGGATCGCGCGCCGGTCGCTCTCAGCTTCTACCCTGTCGACCTGAGAGCGCTTGCGCCGCCGGGAGCCGTCGTGCCCAGCGACGTGGACGTCCGCTTCGTCCGGTTCGAACCCTCGGTCTCCGACGAGGAATTCGCCCGTTTCGTCCAGCGCATTCCCTTCGACACGAACCTGGGAGGGTCCCATCTGCTGCGAACCTACGCCGCATGGCGCTACTACCCCGGTCAGCCCCATCCGAACCCTCTGGCCAACGCCACCTGCCCCGACGACATCGACGCATTCCCCTGGCCCGACATGACGGCCGCGCCTCGCACCGACGAGCTGCGCGAGCAAACGGCCGCCCTGCGCAGGCAGGTGGTCGTCTTGCACGAGGCCGGGTATGCCGTGGGCGGCGGTCCCCCAAACTTGGGTGGCGAGCTGTTCGAGTCGGCCTGGCGGCTCCGAGGCCTCGCCCGCTTCCTGCTCGATCTGCAGGACAACCCGGCCTTGGCCCACGCCCTGCTCGACCGGCTGGTGAAAATCTGCCTTCACAACGCCTTGCTCCTTGTTCGTGCCGGCGTGGACATCCTGGTGCTGGAAGACGACGTCGGCATGCCGGGCAGGATGATCCTGAGTCCCGAGATGTGGCGCGTGTTCCTGCGGCCTCGCCTGGCCTCGGTCATCGAGGCCGCGCGCTCGATCCGCCCCGAGCTGCGTGTGCTCTATCATTCCGATGGGATGATCGAGCCGATCATTGACGACTTGATCAACATCGGTGTGGACGCCCTCAACCCCGTGCAGCCCGACCGGATGGACCCCACGGCCATCAAACATCGCTACGGCGACCGCCTGACGCTCTGGGGCACCGTTGGAACGCACACCACGTTCGCCCGCGCGACGTCTGAGCAGATACGGGCCGAGGTCCGCCATCGCATCGAGACGCTGGGCCCGACGCGCCTGGTCCTGTGCCCCGCGTATGATCTCGACGAGGGCGGCATCCCGTGGGAGAACATCGCCGCCTTCATCGAGGCAGCAACACGATGACGCCGCGCGTCCGGGCAAGGGGTGGCGAGCTGCGCCTCCTCCTCAAGTCCTACGGCCGTCGGCTCACGACGGGTCAGCGCGTTCCCCCCATGCCGAGGCAGAGCATGCCGCCGACGATGGCGGCGATCCCGATGACCTGGATGAGCGAGAGGTGGCCGCGGTAGACGAGCGCCAGCGCGATCTGCTGCGCGAGGAAAGCGCCCCCGATGATCAGGCCGGTGGCGACGTTCGCATGGCGCGCCTTCACGAGCAGCATCCACAGGTAGGCGCTGCTCACGCCGATCACGTTGCCCACCAGGTAGCACGGCAGCCAGCGCGCCGGCGCGGTGCCGCCGTATTTGAACACGACGGCGATGGCCGCTTGCGCGATCCAGAACGTGCCGAGCATCAGAATAAACGTCGCCATGGAGCCACCTCCCGAATGTCAGCGCAGGCTATGAAGCGCCCGCGTTGCCGGGCAGAACAATGATGAACGGCCAATCGCGGATGCGGATTCCGTCGAGTGTGCCGGAGTTCGGCGAAACCTTCAGCTCGTGCCGCGTACCGTTGAGCGTGTCGATCCCGAAGGCAGCGTTGCGATCGCCGACGGGCACCGAGATGTCGGTCACATGCTCGCGTGATGCGTCGTCCACGGCCTCGCCGGCCAGCCACACGGCGATGACGAGGTCCCCGTTGCCCCGCTTGAGCGCATACAACTCGAGATCCTCGTGCCCGGGCGAGAACTCGACCTTGACCTTCGCCGGCTTCACGTCCTCGAGCGCCGTCGAGAGCGTGCGCAGCACGTAGTAGATCGGCTGCGGCTGTGTCGGGCTGATCGGGTCGGCCGAGAACGTGTTCCGCAAGAGGCTCACGTCGCGGCTCGTCATGTGCGTTTGGAACGTCTCGTTCCAGAACGATGGGATGCCGAGGGCAACATTCGTCGTCATGAAACGCGCGGCGATCTTCGCCTTCTGCATCTCGGTGAAATGCTGCGCGTCGCGGTCGGCGGGCGGGTAGGGGGCGAACCAGCTCCACTCGGTCGCCATGATCTCGCCGTCGAAGCCGACCTCGGCCAGGCGTTGCCTCAGCTCGGCGATCTGCTCAGGGTACTTCCGGATCCTCTGCGGCTCCGCGTTGTAGAACGGGTGGAAACCCACGACGTTGAACAAGCCGTGCATCTTCTCCACGCATGCGGCGATGAAGTTGATGTCGCACGTGTAGACGCCCGAGGTCGAGTTCAGGACGATGCGCGCCTCGGGATACTCCTCCCGGATCACGCGCGCCGTCGGGCCGGCCAAGCGGCAGTAGCCGTCCACGTTCTGCAAGCCGACGGGCCACTCGTTCCACACCTCGAAATAGCGCACGCGATCCTTGAAGTGGCGCACCATGTACCGGACGTAGTTCAGCCAGGCCTCGAAATACTCCGGGCTCACGTCCGAGTCGGGCCACGGCGGCCTGTTGTAGTAGGTCTCCATCAGCTCGCGGGTGCGCTGCGGCACGCGCGGCTCCGGCGCGTGGAGCCAGTTGCCCTTGTCGAGCACGACGACGACTTCGATCCCGTGCTCAACCGCCTCCGTGATCGCCGCGTCCGTGTGCGGATCGACGGCGAGCACGCCCTTTTCGCGTTCGACGTACGCCCACTGCAGCGCGCTCATGTCGTAGCCGACGCGCGTCCACTTGAACCCGAGGTCGTACTGGATGGGCCACAGCATGTCCTGCGTGAACCGGTCCATGCCGTAGCCCAAATGCGTCGATGACACCGTCACGCCCGCGCCGCGCGAATGGAGCGCGAGGTTCGTCCCTCCGGTGTCGATGACCTCGACGCCCGCGATCGAGAACGCGTGGCCGAAGCCCAGCACGTCGGGCAGCTCCTCGCCGATGATCCAGATCTGCTTGGCGCGCCGCGGGTCGAACCGCAGCTCGATCGGGTCCATCGACGAATCCGGCGCGAACGCGTCGGTCTCGTAGACGGTCTCCCAGTGGTGGGCATCCCGGCTGAGCTTCACGCTGAGCTTGCCCGGCAAGCCCTGGCCCACCCCGAGGGTGGCGGTCGGCTCGTCCGGGATCGGCGCGTAGCCGCGCATCCCTTGCTTGTGCGGCACGAGGCGCACCGCGCCGATCTCGGCCTCGGCGGGCAGGTCGATGCGGATCCACACCGGCTCGACGTCGGGCTCGATCTGCGCCCGGCTGCACCAGCACGTCTCCGGGTCGCCGTCGATCAGATGGACGCAGAGCAACGGCTGGTCGTCGATGTGCAGCGATTTCGGCTCACGCGCCGGCGTCGAGCCGAGCAGGTTGTTCGTGATTTCCCACGACTTTTTCGGGACGATCTTCTCACACCCCACGCCGCCCGCCTGCCAGCTCAGCCCGGGGATGAAGTCCGGGCTCACGCCATACACGTACGTGTAACCGAAGGCGTAGACGGGCACGCCCTCGCAGGTGGCCTCGACGGTCGCAAAATCCTCAATCGTCTGGGACGGTCTCATCTCACGGTGCTCCTCAATCGGTCTCTGCCCCCGCGGCGGGCGCGTGCATCCCGATGCCGCCACGACGAGCGCCAGCACGACCAGAGCAATGCGAACCAGCCGCATCTCGATCCCTCCTCCTTGCACCGCACGACGACACGTTGTCAAAGCTCGACACGGATGCCACGAGAGGCCTCAATCGGCTACTCGCCGACGCCGCCTCGACGGGTGATGCGGTGGAACTCCTCGGCCTTCTGCTCGAAGCCCGCGCGGCCCAGGAGGCCGTAAGTGAAATCCTTGCCTTCCTCGACGCCCGGCTGGTCGAACGCGTCGATGCCGTGGAGGGCGCCGGCGTACGCGGTCTGCATCTGCAGAAGGTGCAGCAGCTCGCCGATGGTCTCGGGCGTCACCTTCGGCAGCGTGATCGTCATTGTCGGCCGGCCGGCTTTGATGAGCGCCGCCTGCGTGGCGCGCTGCTCGACGTCGATCAGCTCGTTGAACGTGTGGCCGGCGAGGTACTCGAGGCCGTCGACGGGCAGGTTCCGCTTCGGGATCGGCAGTGTTTTGGCGAACTGCTCGACGCGGACGAAGACGATGACCTTGTCGAACGGCCCCTCGGCGTAGAGCTGCACCTGCGAGTGCTGATCGGTCACGCCGAGCGCCTTGATCGGCGTGAGGCCTACGCGTACCGTCTCGCCGGCGCGGTTGACGCGCTTGCCGAGGCTCTCGGCCCAGAGCTGACGGAACCAGTCGGCCACGTCGCGCAGCCCCTGCGAGTAGGGCATCATGACCGTAAGGCCCTTGCCCTTGCGCGTGTGTGCCAGGTGCAGGAGGGCAGCGCACAGCAGTGCGGGGTTCTTGTGCCAGTCACCTTCTTTGCACGCTGCGTCCGCGTCGCGCGCGCCCGCGAGCAGCTTGTCGATGTTCACGCCGACAACGGCGAGCGGCAGCAGGCCGACAGCGCTCAGGACGCTGAACCGCCCGCCCACGCCCGGCGGGACTTCGAACGCCTCGTAGCGCTGCTCCTCGGGCATCTCGTTGAGCATCTTCCTCAGGAGGCCTTCGGTCGGGTCGGTCGTGATGACGAGGTTCTTGACGTGTCGCGGCCCGAGCGCCCTGGCGAGCGCGTCGCGGAAGTGGAGGAACTGCGCCATCGTCTCGCTCGTCGAGCCCGACTTGGTGACCACGTTGAAGACCGTCCGCTTCAGGTTGACCGCCTCCTTGAACGCGCTGAGCCAGTCGGGATCGACGTTGTCGAGCACAAACAGGCGCGGCCGGCCGTTGCGCTCCTTTTTCCCCAACAGGTTCCAGAACGGGTGCCGCAGCGCCGAGGCGACGGCCGTCGTCCCGAGCGCCGAACCCCCGATCCCGAGCACGACGAAGTTGTCGCAGCGCTCGGCGATCGCCTTCGCCGCCTGCTTGATCCGGCGGGGTGTCTCCGCGTCGTACGGCAGCCGGAAGAACGTCACCTCGTCGCCGGTGCGCAGTGCTTCGACCTCCTCGAAGGCCCGGCGAGCCTCCGGTTCGATCGAGTCGAGGTCCTCTTGCGTCAACCCGTGTTCCGGGCCGATCGCGTTGGCGAGCATCGTGTCGTAGCTGATTGAGAGTCTCATAGCACCTTGAGGATGAACTCCCCTCCCTCCTCGATTTCGAGTGTGTCGCGCGCGTTGCCTTGGTTGACGGCGAGCTCGAGATAGCCGGAGCTGCCGATCAGGGCGATCAGCTCCCCGGGCTGACCCTCGCCGTATGAGCCGACGAGCCGCCGCACCTCGTGGTTGCGCACCTGGAGCCGGAAGTACTGCTGCCTCGACGCGGTCAGCATCTCGGCCAGGAACGGCTCGTCTACGTCGGTGATCAAGTTGCCGAAGCGGTCGACGTGTACGATGTGGCCGACCGCTTCCGAGCGGCTCAGCTTGCCCGGCGTCGAGCGCCGCAGCCGGACGAACGAGTCGACCGCCGGGCCGAACTCGGTCGGTGCCACGCCGGCATCGAGGTACGCGGCCACCGGCGCGAACACGTCGCGCCCATGGAACGTCCGGCTCACCGGCGCGAGCAGGTACCGTTCGTCCTCGATCCGGATCGCCTGCGCGACCTCCCGCCCTTCGAGTGCGTAGCTGATCACGCCGTTGTCGGGCGCGACGAAGCGGGCGCGGTCCGTTTCGACCACGATCGCCGGCCGGTCGCTGCCGACGCCGGGATCGACCACGACGCAGTGCACCGTGCCGGGTGGGAAGTAGGGGCCGGCGTTGCGCAGGATGAACGCCGCCTCGGTGATCGAGTGCCGCCTCACCTCGTGGCAGATATCGACGACGGCCGCCGTGGGGCTGATCGAGGCGATCACCCCTTTCATCGTGCCGACGAACCAGTTATCGCGCCCGAAGTCCGTGAGCAGCGTGATGACGCCCATAGCCGCCTCCGAGCGCACTCTAGCCGACCGCCGTGCCCGGGGCAAGCGTGCGCGCGGCCGCCGGGCCGCTAGCACGCGGTTGCCGCGCCGGGAGCACCGCCGATCGTGTTGTAGGCACGATTCCCCCTTGCCTTCCGGGGACGGAGCGCGCACAGTCACAAAATGGAAAACGCCACCAAAAGCTTGTTGCTTGGGAGGGATCGCGTCGCATGACGGAGCTGCGTCTGGGCGAAACGCTGTGCATCATCCTTGGCGGCGGGAAGGGCGAGCGCCTGTTCCCGCTGACGAAGGATCGTTCGAAGCCCGCCGTGCCGCTCGCCGGCAAGTATCGCCTCGTCGACGTGCCTGTGAGCAACTGCATCAACTCGGGCCTCGGCAAGATCTTCGTGCTGACCCAGTTCAACTCGGCCTCGCTCAATCGCCACCTGATCAACTCGTTCCGGTTCGACCATTTCTCCGACGGGTTCGTCGAGGCGATGGCCGCCGAGCTCACGCCCGGCAGCGCCGAGTGGTTCAAGGGCACCGCCGACGCCGTCCGCCAGTGCATGCGCCACTTCGTGCGCTACAGCCCGCGTTACTATTTGGTCTTGTCGGGCGACCAGCTCTACCGCATGGACTACCGCAAGCTGCTCCGGCAGCACATCGAGACCAAGGCCGACATCACCGTCTCGACCGTCACGGTGCCGCGCCGCAATGTCGCCGGCTTCGGCGTGCTCAAGCTCAACCGGCGCAAGCGCATCATCGATTTCGCCGAGAAGCCGACCGACCCCGAGATCGTCGCCGAATTCCAGCACGACACCGCGTACCTGCGCGAGACCGGCTACGACGCCGGACGCTCGCGGCAGTGGGTCGCCAACATGGGCATTTACATGTTCAAGCCGGCCATTCTCGAGAAGGTGCTCAGGAACGACGCGAACATCGACTTCGGTAAGCACATCCTGCCGGAGGCGTACAAGTACTGCCGCGTCTACGCCTACCCCTTTAAAGGCTACTGGCGCGACGTCGGGACGATCCGGTCGTTCTACGACGCCAACATCGACCTGACGGCCGACCGTCCGCCGTTCGACTTCTACTCGCCGCGCGCGCCGATCTTCACGCACGCGCGATTCCTGCCGGCCTCGAAGCTGCGGCACTGCAACATCTCGAACGCGGTCGTGAGCGAGGGTGTGATCGCCGACGGCGCGAGCTTCTGGCACGCGGTCATCGGCGTGCGCAGCATCGTGCGCGAGGGCTCCGTGCTGCGGCGCACGGTCATGATGGGCGCCGACTACTACGAGGACAGGCGGCCGCGGAATCGCCCGCATCTGGGCGTCGGCCGCAACTGCCGGATCGAGCACGCGATCATCGACAAGAACGCGCGCATCGGAGACAACACGCGGATCGTCAACGAGCGCGGCCTGAGGCGTTTCGACGGCGAGGGCTACTGCATCCGCGACGGCATCGTCGTCGTCGAGAAGGACGCGAACATCGCCCCGGGCACCGTTATCTAGCCCTGCCCCGCCGCTGGCCCGAGGCCGAGCAGCTCCCCCACCGTGCCCAACACCTGCTCAGGCCGCACGGCGGCCGTATGTCGCGCACGTAGGCGTTCCCCCGCAACCGGCTCAATGATCCGCCATGGGCTGTACGGCATCGGGCGGTTCTGCGCGCGATTGGTCGGCCCGAAGATCGCCGCAACGGGCGTGCCCATGATCGACGCGACGTGCATCGGGCCGGTGTCCGCGCCGACGTAGCAGCGCGCACGCCCCAGCACGAGTGCGAGTTCCTTCAGCGTCAGTCGGGGCGCGACGACCACGTCGCACTGCGCCGCCCGGCGGATCGTCTGCGCGATCGCCTCTTGGCCCGGACCGGCGATCACGAGCGGCGTGAGGCCAAGCTCGGCTGTAAGCAGGTCGGCCAGGGCGCCGAACGACTCGGCCGGCCAGCGCTTGGCGCGTCGCTGGCGGCTCGAGCCGGGACAGAGCGCCACAACGCGCGACTCGTCGAGAGAGGCATACACCTCGTCCACCGTCGCACGCTCGGCTGGCGTGAACGCAAGCTCCGGCGGGTCGGCCATCCGCCTGGCGCCGAAGCGCTCGACGAGCGACAGGTTGCGCTCGAGCCGCGGGATGTCGACCGAGCCCGGATCGACCAGCACGTTGTACGCGCGCCAGCTCCCCTCCTTGCTGTGCCCGCGCACGTAGCCGATGCGCCGCGGTGCGCCCGTGGCCGCGGTGAGCACCGCGGTCTTGAACAGGCCGTGGAAGTCGAACACGGCGTCGGCCCGCCACGCGGCGAGTCGGCCTCGGAACGCGCGCCACGTCCGCAGCCACCGCGGCCACGCAAACGGATTGCGCGAGGCGGCGCGCAGCTCGGACCGGGGCACCGTGAGCAGCTCGTCGACGTACGGGAACCCCTCAAGAATGCCCGCCCACCGGTCGTCGACGAGCCAGGCGATGCGCGCCTGCGCCGCCGCCGCACGGAGCGCCTGCACCGCGGGCATCGTGCGCACGACGTCGCCGAGCGACCCGAGCCGGACGACGATGATGCGCGTGAGCTGGTTGAGTTGGACGTCCGGCGACTGCATGGCGCTACCTCGGCCTCGTTGTCAGCACCTCGTGCCGATAGCGCCACCGGTGCCACCGCATTGTCGGCGCCCGCTCGACCAGCTCGAGGTAGCACGGCAGGTCAGGCCCCGCGTACTCAACCAGAAAACGCAGCATGTCGCTCGGCGTGATCGCGAAGCCGGCCGACCGCGCCTTCTCCGCCGATTTCCAGAGCCGGCGCAGGTTGCGGAACCGCCGCCGAACGCTCATGTGCGGCGCCAGCCGGGCCTTGTCGAAATCGATCACAAACGCCTCCGCGCCGCCGGCGCCGTCGGGGCGAACGAGCAGGTTCTTGAGGTTCAGATCAGCGTGGAACAGGCCGGCATCATGCATCGCCCGCACCGCGCGAGCCGCCGCCGCAACCGCCGGGATCCGCTCCCGTCGAGCCCGGCGAGTTCGCAGATACCCGAGCATGTCCACCGCGGCCGGCAGTTCCCGCGAGAACACCCAGTAGCGATAAAACGGCAGGACGGACCGCTGCGTCATGACCGCCGGCAGCTCCGCCGTCGGTACCTCATGGCTCAGTGCGTGGGCGACGACGCGCATCTCGTTCAGCGGCTTGCGCCGGTCGATGTAGCAGTCGCCCAGCAGCCCGCCGAGCAACCCGCCGTGCCGCATCTGCTTGCACAGCAGCCGCGCCCCGTCGAGATCGAGCACTCGCAGGTCGCCGCGCCCGGCCAAGCCCGGCGCGCGGGGCGCGTGCCGCACCGCGCCGCGTAAGTCCGTGTCAGCAAGCCGCGTCTGCCACTCCGGGCGCACATAGAGCGTGCGGCGTCCGTTGCGCTCGACGATCGGGTCGGCCGTTCGCGCGCGGCTCTCGTCGAGCACTCGCTCGTACACGGCCAGGTTGCCGTCCACCATGTGCCAGGGCCGGAACTGCTCATCGAGCAAGCGGCGCGCGTTCTCGATCATCTCGTGCGGCGCCGGACGGTCCAACAGGCGCTCGAGCTCGCGCGCCAGTGCAGCCGCGTCACCGGCGCGGAAGAGCAGGCCGGTCTCGCCGGCGCGCACCATCTCGGGCAGCCCACCGGCGTCGGCCGCCACGACCGGGACCCCGGCGTCGAAGGCGCGCAGCACGACGCTGCCAAGGGCCTCGCGGACCGACGGCATCGCCAACACATTCATCCGCCGAAGCAGCGAGCGGATGTCCTGGACATAGCCCGCGAACACGGCCACGTCGGCGATCCCCTCGTGCTGAGCTTGCCGCTCGAGTGGGCCCCGCAGCGTCCCGTCACCGACGACGAGCAGCCTGAATCGCCGCCCGCGGCGTCGCAGCATGCCGGCCGCGCTCAGCAGCGTTCGCTGATCCTTGCATGCGGCGAGCTGGCCGATGGCGCCGATCACGAAGTCGTCCGGTTCGATGCCGAACGTCTCGGGTCGTGCCGGTCTGCCGGCGGCCTCGCCCTCAACGCACGCGTCATGGACCAGGCGGACACGGGTCGGCGCCACGCCGTAGTCGAGGAGCTGGCGGCGCGCCGCACCGCTCACGGCGACGAACGCGTCCACGCCACCACGGTATTTCAACCGTGTGAAGAGCCCGCGCCGGATCGGCCGAAGGACGCGGCGGGTCACGACGAGCTTCCAGTCGCGCCGGCCGCGCGAGGCGAACCAGCCCAGGCCGTGCGCCATGCCGGTGTGGCAATGGAGCACGTCGGCGCGCGTGTCACGCAGCAGGCGCCGGATGTGCGCCGCCGCGCCGAGGTCAAACTCCGTTCGCATCCGAACCTCGTGCACGGCGACACCGGCGGCCCGTGCACGCTCGGCAAGTGGCGCGCCCGGCTGGGTGATGAGCACCACGTCGTGGCCGCGTTCGATAAGGCCGGCGCACAGCGCCAGCGTCTGCCCTTCGCCGCCGTGGAACTGCCGGGCGGGGTTAACGTGGACGGTTCTCATGGGGTTCGCCCCCGCGTTCGGCGTCGTGCTGCAGGGACCAGATGCGCAGGTGCGTCACGAAGCAGTGGATCGCATTCATCCCGGCTTGGATGAAGCCTCGCGTCCCGTCGAGCAGTGAGCGATGCCCGACGAGCGTCCACAGAAACGTGAGCGGCGCGCGCGCAAAGTCGAGCCAGTGAAAACGGCGGCCGCGCTCGACGGCCTGCTGCGCCTCGGCCAGCGTCTCACGGTCGAGGCGCTGCCAGCGCGCCGTGCTTGATTCCCCTGCGTCGTGGCTCCGGCTCACTCGCTCTCCTCTGCCGCCGGTTCGGACGTCGGCTCGGTCGGTGCCTTGGGCGCGAGGAACGCGATGGTGCGGTTGGTCCGGTTCAGGTACGTGCGCGCGACACGTTGGATGTCCTCCGCCGTGACCGCTTCGATCCTTGGTACGTAATCGCGCAGCGCCTCCCATCCGAGCAGCACCTCGTACTCGCCGACGAGCTTTGCCAGCTCGATGTTCGACTCGAGCGCCCGGACGAAGCCGGCCGCGAGCTGGTTCTTCGCGCGCCGCAGCTCGCGTTCGCCGACGAGCTCGGCCTTGAGTTTCTCGAACTCCTCGAGCACCGCGGCGTCGATCTCCTCGTTTGTGTGCGGCGCGCGCGGCAGCGCGGCGTACATGAACGGGTTCGTGTCGCGCAGCCCGCTCATCCAGCACCAGATGCCGAGCGCGATTTGCTCCTCCTCGACAAGCCGCTTGGTGAGCCGCGTCGTGCGTCCACCCGTCATGATCTCGGCGATCAGGTCGAAGACCGGATAGTCGGGATGGTCGAGCGGCACGGTGAGCCAGGCGCAGTAGACGCGCGGCTGGGCCTCGAACTCGACGGTGACGCGCTTCTCGCCGCGCGGCGCGGGCTCGGCCGTGCGCCGCGTCCCGGGCGGCGGCTGGCGCGGGATGTCGCCGAAGTAGCGCTCGATCAGCGCGACCGTCTCGGCCGGCTGGACGTCGCCGACGATCGTCAGCACCGCACGGTTCGGCGCGTAGTAGCGCGTGTAGAAGGCCATGACCTGCTCGCGCGTGTAGCTGTGCATGTCCTCGGGCCAGCCGAGAATCGGGTGATGGTACGGGTGGCCCGTGTACAGCGCTGCGAAAAGCGCCTCCCACAACGCGCCGCCCGGCGAGTTGTCGACGCGCGTGCGCCGCTCCTCGATGATCACCTGCTGCTCCTCGTAGAACTCGCGGAACACCGGGCCGCGCATGATCTGCGAGAACACCGCGCACCACAGCTCGAGCTTGTTCTTCGGCAGGCTCGTGAAGTAGTTCGTCTGGTCGCGCGACGTCGTCGCGTTCTTGCCGTCGGCGCCGGCCTCGTCGAGCAGCTTGTCGATCTCGCCCGAGACGGTGATCGCATCGTGCTCGGCCTTCAGCTCGGCGTAGCGCGCCTCGAGCGCCGCGATCTTCTCCGCGTCCGGTTGCGCGCAGCGCCGTTCGGCCCGCAGCGCGGTCATCACCTCGTCCTTCTGGGCGATCAGCTCCTGCTCGCGCGCGGCGTCGGTCGTGCCGAGCATCGGCGTGCCTTTGTCGTAGAGGTGTTCGATGAAGTGCGCGATCCCCGTGATGCCCGACCACTCGTCCGCCGAGCCGACGCGGTACGCGAGGCAGACGGCGACCGTCGGGACCTGATGCCGCTCGATGATCAGGATCGTCAGCCCGTTCTCCAGCGTGAACTCCTGCACGTCGAGCGTCGGCGACTCGACGGCGTGAAGGCTCGACGCGGCGGCCAGCGCGGCCGCCAAAACCAGTGCGATCAGAATCGCCCGCAATCTCATCAGTGCGTGTCTCCTTTGCCCCGGGAGGCTCTAGCCTCGTGGGTGAAACTGCTTGTGGACCGACTTGAGCCGGTCGGTGTCAACGTGCGTGTAGATCTGCGTCGTGCTGATGTTCGCATGCCCGAGCAGCACCTGCACGACGCGGATGTCGGCGCCGTTCGCCATCAGGTGCGTCGCGAACGAGTGGCGCAGCGTGTGCGGCGTCACCCGCTTCGTCCACGGGAGCTGCCGCACAGCGGCTCGCACGCGCTTCCAGAGACCCGCCGTCGTGAGCCGAGTCCCGAGGCGCGACACGAATAGGTACTCGCTGCGCCGGCCGTGCAGCAACTTCGGCCTCGCCTCTCCGATGTAGCGCGTGAGCCACTCGCGCGCCGCTGACCCGACCGGCACGACGCGCTCCTTCGACCGCTTGCCCAGCACGCGCACCGTGCCGGCCGCCAGGTCAAGGTCGGCCAGTCGGCACGCGGCCGTCTCGGCCAGCCGCAGGCCCGAGGCGTACATCAACTCGAGCATCGCGCGGTCGCGCACGCCCAACAGTGTCAACACGTCCGGCTGAGCCAGCAGTTCCTCCACCTCGTCGATGGTCAGCACTTCCGGCAGCAGCCGCCATGTCTTGGGCGACTCGAGCGCCTCGGCCGGGTTGTGCTCGACGAGGCCCTCCTCGTCGAGGCACCGGAAGAACGACCGGAGCGCCGTGAGACGCCTCGCGAGCGAGCTCGACGACAAGCCGCGCTTCTTCTCGCCGATCAGAAAATCCAGTATATCTTCGCGCCGCAGCGCGGTCAACGGCCCCTTGTCCGAGCGCGCTGCGAAGTCGAGGAAGCGCCGCACGTCGCCCACGTAGCACTCCATGGTGTGGAGCGCCGCGCCGCGCGTCGCGAGCAGCGTCTGCCGGAACAGCTCCAGCGCGTCATCCGTCGTCGTGTTCATCACTGCCGCGCACCCGCTGGTCGTAGAGCTTCGCGTATCGCAAGAACACTGCGTAGCCCGACATCGACGCGATCACGTACCCGTGAAACCCGTCGAGGACGCCGGCCTTCATGATGTAGTGCTTCAGGAACTTCGCGAGCGGCCGCGTGAGCATGCGCACCGCGTCCGTTGCTCGCCACCGCCGCGTCGACGCCCAGATCTCGGCGTACCGGTGCATGGTGCGCAGGTGCTCGGCGATCGTGCGGTACGTGTAGTGGATCAGGTCGCCGCGCAGCCGCCGCGTCGGGCCGTCGACGAGGAACGTCTCGTGCGGGTCGATGCCGCCGAGGCGTGCATGGTCCTTGCGCACCAGCCGGAGCTTGTAGTCCGGGTACCAGCCCGAGTGGTTGATCCACTTGCCGAGGTAATGGACGCGCCGCGGCAGGTAGTAACCCACCGCGTCGCCGGGCCCGTCGTTGAACACGCGCTGGATCTCGGCCGCGAGCTCGGGCGAGACGCGCTCGTCGCTGTCGATCAGCAGCGCCCACTCGTTCGACGTCTGCTGGAGGCCGAAGTTCTTCTGGCTGCGGTAGCCGTCCCACTGGCGGAAGAAGACCTTGTCCGTGTAGCGTCGAGCGATCTCGACGGTCCGGTCCGTGCTGAAGCTGTCCACCACGACGATCTCGTCGCACCACGACACGCTGCGGAGGCAGCTTTCGATGTTGCCCTCTTCGTTCTGGCACGCGACGAACGCGCTGATTGGAACCTTCGTCTCGCTCATCTGTCACCACGCAGCCACGCGGCTGCTGCTTCAAATACCTCGTCGGCCGTGATGCTCGTCATGCAGCGGAAGTCGCGGTCGCATTCGCGCTGCATGCACGGCGCGCAGTCGCACTCGTGCCTCATGATCGTGACCCGGCCTGCCGGCGAGGTTCGCTCCGGGCTCGTCGAGCCGAAGAGGGCCACCACGTTCGCGCCCACGGCGCCGGCCAGGTGCATGGGCCCCGAGTCGTTCGTGACCACCACCCGGCAGC